>Ga0209172_10000296_pt1 | contig 142746 bp, 149 predicted proteins | sample LarsenN4metaG_FD_184113 | JGI IMG/M metagenome (GOLD analysis project Ga0209172, IMG submission 184113) | Hot spring sediment bacterial and archeal communities from British Columbia, Canada, to study Microbial Dark Matter (Phase II) - Larsen... ...
GGGAGACAACATCACCTTAAAGGTGAAGTTGATCGTGCCGGTGGCCTTGGAAGATGGGTCGAAGTTCGCCATTCGTGAAGGTGGGCGGACGGTTGGCGCTGGCGTCATCACCAAGATTATTGCCTAAAGGTCAGGCCGCGACGGTAAGCGCCGCAACCTAACCAACGGAGAAACTATGTCCAAACATAGAATAAGAATTCGATTGAAAGCATATGATCACCGCGTGTTGGATCAGTCGGTGCGACAGATTGTAGATACAGCCGAACGAACCGGAGCCGTTGTGGTAGGGCCAGTGCCACTGCCAACCAAGATCGAGAAGTTCACTGTGCTGCGCTCACCGTTCATTGATAAGGACTCACGCGAGCAGTTTGAGATCCGCACCCACAAGCGATTGATTGATGTGGTGGATCCTAAATCAAAAACCATTGATGCCCTGGTTCGGCTAAATTTGCCGGCCGGTGTGGATGTCGAGATCAAATAAGCTTAAAAATTCTTAGTTAGCACGCGCCCATAGTGGCAGCGCGGATAAGAATGGGAAAGGGGAATGGGTTCAAGGAATGATGGCCGGTAGGGTTACAGTTCCTGAACCTAAAATAAAATGACACACATATTGGGTAAGAAAGTTGGCATGACCCAGATCGTTGATGAGAAAGGGATTATTATTCCTGTGACCATCATCGAGGCTGGGCCTTGCTATGTAACACAAAAGAAAACGGTTGAAAATGATGGCTACAGCGCGGTTCAGTTGGGCTTTGGCGATTTGCGCCAGAAAAGCCTGAATAAACCGAAGGCCGGCCATCTGAAAAAATCGGGTTCTCCGGCAGTGAAATACCTGCGCGAATTCCGGGTGTCTAATCCTGATGATTATCAGGAAGGCCAGAAGATTGATGCCTCCATTTTTGCCGCCGGCGATATGGTAGATGTCATCGGTACCAGCAAAGGCAAAGGTTTTGCTGGGGGGGTCAAACGGCATGGATTTGGCGGCGGCCCCAAAACTCACGGTCAATCCGACCGCTGGCGCGCTCCCGGCTCGATTGGGGCCGGTACAACGCCAGGCCGAGTCTGGAAAGGAACACGCATGGCGGGACGGATGGGCAATGAGCGGGTCACAGTGCAGAATCTTAAAGTGGCTCTGGTAGATGCCGAGAAAAATGTCATCGCTGTTCGCGGCGCTGTCCCTGGGGCTAAAAATGGCTTGGTGATTGTGCGCAAAGCGGTGAAAGGTTAGGAGTGGGCCATGAAGATCAATGTTAAAAACGCCAGCGGCACGACGATAGAAGAACTTGAGCTGCGCGATGACATTTTTGGGATCGAACCGAACACGGCGGTCATGCATCAAGCCCTGGTGCGGCAATTAGCCAATCAGCGTTTGGGGACGCACAAGACCAAAACGCGCGGCGAAGTGTCTCGGACAACAGCTAAGTGGTATCGGCAAAAAGGCACAGGCCGCGCTCGGCACGGGTCTCGCAAAGCGCCAATTTTTGTGGGCGGTGGTAAGGCGCATGGACCTGTGCCGCGCGATTACAGCCAAAAAATGCCGCGCAAGATGCGGCGATTGGCCCTACGCTCGGCGTTATCGGCCAAAGCGGCGGCGGAGCAGCTTATTGTGCTGGATAAACTGGCCTTCGATCAACCCAAGACTGTTGAAGTGTTGCAGTTGCTCGATAATCTCCAGGTTTCCGGCAGCGCGGTCATTTTGCTGCCGGAGCGCAACGAGAATGTGGAAAAAAGCGCCCGCAATCTGGAAAATGTCAAAACCATCCGGGCCGGATACCTTAACATCCGCGACCTTTTAGGCCACAGCTACGTGATCATGCCTAAAGATGCAGTGACCCAGATAGAAAGTTTTTTGGGTTAAATAGGCTGAGGCGGGAGAATATTTACGATGGAAATGAATCCTTACGCGGTTATTATCCGCCCAATCAATACGGAAAAGAGCAACCTTGCGGCTGAGTTGGGGCAGTACACTTTTGTGGTTCACCAGTGGGCTAACAAAGTTGAGATTGCTCAAGCCGTTTCCTATATTTTTGATGTGGATGTGGTCAAGGTGCGCGTTATCAATCGAGCGCCTAAGTTTGGCCGCTGGGGCCGCAAGCGTGTTCAGCGACAGTCGGCTCAGAAGAAAGCTATTGTGACCCTGGCCCCTGGGCAGCGCATCGAAGCCTTTGAGGGGGTATAAGTTATGCCAGTAAAACAATACAAACCAACGTCGGCTGGCCGGCGGGGAATGTCAGTTTCAACTTTTGAAGAGATTACAAAGGTTGGGCCAGAGAAGAGCCTGCTGGCCCCGCTGCAAAAAAAATCGGGCCGCAACAATCAAGGCCGGATTACGGTGCGGCATCGCGGCGGCGGTCATAAACAGCGCTATCGCCTGATTGACTTCAAACGCGACAAGCACGGGATTGCGGCCAAAGTCAGCTCGATTGAGTATGATCCCAATCGAACTGCTCGGATTGCCCTGCTTGTTTATGCCGACGGTGAAAAACGCTACATCCTGGCCCCGGTTGGTCTGAAAGTTGGCGATACTGTAATGTCAGGCCCGACGGCGGAAATCCGGGTAGGGAATGCTCTGCCGATTTATCGTATTCCCTTAGGTACTCAGGTACATAATATTGAGTTGCAGCCTGGGCGAGGTGGACAGTTGGTGCGGTCTGCCGGGGTATCGGCTCAGTTATTGGCTAAAGAAGGTTCTTACGCTCAGGTACGTATGCCCAGCGGTGAAGTCCGTTTGATTAGCCAAAATTGCCTGGCAACCATTGGCCAGGTAGGCAATGTAGATCACAGCAACGTGGTGCTGGGTAAGGCCGGGCGCAAGCGCTGGTTAGGTATTCGACCAGGGGTGCGCGGTACCGCGCAAGACCCGAACAGTCATCCGCATGGCGGTGGTGAAGGCCGATCGCCGGTGGGGATGGCTGCCCCCAAAACGCCGTGGGGTAAACCGGCTTTGGGCGCTAAAACACGCACCAATAAGCGCACCGAACAATATATTGTGCGCAGCCGGCGGAATAAGAGACGGTAAGGGCAGAGGAGATTAGCCAATGACTCGTTCGTTGAAAAAAGGGCCATTTATTGAGCCAAAGCTGTTGAAAAAAATTGAAACGATGAATGCGGCCGGGGAAAAACGGGTTATCCGAACCTGGTCGCGGGCGAGCACTATCTTTCCGCAGATGGTGGGCCACACCCTGGCCATCCATGACGGTCGCCGCCACGTGCCGATTTACATCACCGAAAATATGGTAGGACATCGGCTGGGTGAATTTGTGCCGACTCGGTTTTTCCGCGGCCATGTGGCCAAAGAAAAGTCCACTCGTTAAGAGGATAAGACGATGGCTGATTTTCAAGTAAGAGCAGTAAGTAAGTATATTATCGGTGCGCCGATCAAGATGCGCCGGGTGGTCAATAGTGTGCGCGGTCTGCCGGCGCAGCAAGCATTGGAAGTGTTAAAGTTATTGCCGCAAGCGGCGGCTGATCCGGTTTACAAAACTGTCAAAAGTGCTCTGGCCAACGCGGAAGAAAATTTTGCTCTGGACGCTGAAGATATGGTCATTGCGGCTATCTCTGTGGATGAAGGGCCGCGACTGCGCCGGGCACGGTATGGGGCACGAGGCCGGTTTAAACCGATCAAAAAACGCCTGTCCCACATTACGGTGGTGTTGGAAGAGAAAGAAGGGTAACAGAGTCGCAGGGTAGCAGGTGCTATACCGCCTGTCTACACCCCTCGGCGTACCCGAAGGGGTGCCGTTCACTGCCTACTATCTATGAAGGAGATATAGCTTGGGTCGAAAAGTTCATCCCATAGGATTTAGATTAGGTTTTGTGCAGGATCATCGCGCGCGATGGTTTGCCGAAGGCAAAGAATACCGTGAGTTATTAGAAGAAGATATGGCTATTCGGAAGCTGGTCTTCGATCTGCACGAGCGTGGAAGCGTCGCCAGCGTTGAAATCGAGCGCCTGCCCGCAGCCAAACAGGTCACAGTAAAAATTAGCACCTCCAAACCCGGTATTGTGATTGGGCGCAAAGGGGCGGCGGTTAACCAACTGCGCAAAAAGCTGGAAGCGCTGACGCAGAAAAAAGTGCATATTGATGTGACCGAGATTGAAAACCCGGACATCAATGCGTTTCTTATCGGCGAGAGTATTGCCCAGCAGATTGAGAAGCGTGTTTCGCACAAGCGGGCCATGAAGCAGGCGGTTCGCCGGGCCATGAAAGCCGGGGCGCAGGGGGTGATGATTACCTGTAGCGGGCGTTTGGGCGGCTCCGATATGGCTCGCCGGGAGACACAACGCGAGGGGCAAATTCCGCGCCATACCCTGCGAGCCGACATTGATTATGCTAACGTCGAAGGGCTAACTACCTTTAGCAAAATCGGGATTAAGGTGTGGGTTTACAAGGGTGAGATTTTGCCCAAACCCAAAGAAGAACAACCCGTTGGGGCTTACGTTATGCCCTGAGTGCAGAAGATAGAGGATAGTAGATAGCGATGTTAAAGATTGTCTATTATCTTCTATCCTCTGTCTTGGCTGTGAAAAGGAAATCTGATTATGTTAATGCCTAAACGTGTAAAATATCGAAAACAAATGCGAGGCAGAATGAGAGGGCAGGCGACTCGCGGGGCTGAAGTGTCCTTTGGGGAGTATGGTCTGCAAGCATTAGAGCCTTGCTGGATGACCAGCCGCCAGATTGAAGCGGCTCGCCGGGCGATTGTTCGTTATGTGCGCCGCGGTGGAAAGCTGTGGATTCGCATTTTTCCTGATAAACCCGTAACCGCCAAAGCTGCCGAAACCCGGATGGGGAGCGGTAAGGGTTCGGTTGATCACTGGGTTGCGGTTATTAAACCGGGCCGGGTGCTGTTTGAAATTGCCGGCGTGCCGGAAGACTCGGCTAAAGAAGCGATGCGCCTGGCGGCGCATAAACTGCCTATCAAAACCCAGTTTGTGCAGCGGAATATCGGTTAGGAGAGAAGCCATGCAAGCGTTTGAAATTAGAAACTTATCTGATGGCGAAATTCAAACCAAGCTGGAAGAGGCTTACGAAGAGCTTTTTAACCTGCGTTTCCAGAAAACGATTGGTCAGGTGAAAGACCCCAACCGGTTTACTGCGCTCAAGCGGGATATTGCTCGGATGAAAACAATTCTCGGCGAACGCAAACGGGCCACGGCCTAATTTAGTGGATCAGGAGTTGAACAACAATGGCTAGAGAGCAACGTAAAATTTTGGTGGGTCGAGTGACCAGCGATAAAATGGATAAAACCATTGTGGTGCAGGTGGACCGGATTAAACGCCATCCCCAATATGGCAAAGTTATGCGCTACCATAAAAAGTACAAGGCGCACGACGAGCAAAACAGCGCCCACATGGGCGATGTCGTTAAAATTATCGAGTCTAAACCGATGAGCAAAGAGAAGCGCTGGGCTTTGGTTGAAATTCTGGAGAAACAGGCAGCCTAGAACCTGCGGTTTGATTCATCTTGAGAGAGTGGTGGAGTAAAGGATCATGATACAACAAGAAAGCCGCTTGAAAGTGGCGGACAACAGCGGGGCCAAAGAAATCCTGTGCATCCAGGTCGTTGGTGGTTCAAGGCGGCGTTATGCCACGGTTGGCGATGTCATCGTAGCCGCAGTCAAGCAAGCTGCCCCACAGGGTTCGGTGAAAAAGGGTGATGTGGTCAAGGCGGTGGTGGTGAGGACGACCAAAGAGATAGGCCGGCCCGATGGTTCTTACATCAAATTTGATGATAATGCCGCTGTAATTTTAGACTCAGAAGCCAAAGGCCCGCGCGGCACCCGTATCTTTGGACCTGTCGCACGCGAACTGCGTGAAAAAGGGTTCATGCGGATTGTGTCGTTGGCCCCGGAAGTGCTTTAGCCGCCTCTGCGCCCACCGGGACATTAAGGAGATTACAACATGCAGCGAATTAAAAAAGGTGATACGGTTCAAGTTATTACCGGCAACGAAATCGGCGCGCGGGGCGAGGTGGAAAAAGTTCTGGTAGATTGGTATGTTGATCGCGACAATCGCCGGGTCCGGCGGAATCCTGATGGCGATAAACTGGTTATCAGAGGCGTCAATATTCGCAAAAAGCATCAACGTCCTATCAGCCAGACGCGCACGCAGACCGGTATTATCGAACGAGAAACGCCGGTGCATATTTCAAATGTTATGCTGGTTTGCCCCAATTGCGATGAGGCCAGCCGGGTTGGCTTTCGGATTGAAGGCGATAAGAAACTGCGATTTTGCAAACGCTGCGGCACGCCTATTGACAAAGTGTCGTAATTTTTTGGGGATGGTAAGGATACAATTATGCCTCGATTAAAGGATAAGTATAAAAATGAGGTAGTGCCGGTCTTGCAAAAGGAGTTTAACTACTCCAATATCAACGAAGTGCCGCGCATTACCAAAACAGTCGTAAACATCGGTCTGGGAGAGGCGTTGCAAAACGCCAAAGCTCTGGAAAATGCTACGGGTGATCTAAGGATCATCACCGGTCAGCGCCCGGTGATTACCCGCGCTAAAAAGTCTATTGCTACGTTTAAACTGCGCGAAGGCAACTCGATTGGTGCCAAAGTGACCCTGCGCGGCAGCCGGATGTGGGATTTTTTGGACCGGCTGATTAATATTTCGTTGGCCCGCCAGCGCGACTTTCGGGGGGTATCGCCTGACAGTTTTGATGGGCGGGGCAATTACAGCTTGGGCCTCAGTGAGCAGTTGTCGTGGCCTGAGATTGATTATGATAAAATTGACAAACTGCGCGGGATGGAGATTAACATTGTCACCACAGCCAAAACCGATGAAGAAGGCCGGCGGCTGTTGGATTTAATGGGAATGCCCTTTAAAAGGTAGGATTACTGATGGCAAAAAAATGCATGATTGTGCGCGAACAACGTCGGAAATTTGAAGTGCGGGTGCGTAACCGATGCAGCCAGTGTGGTCGCCCGCGGGCTTATATGCGCCGTTTTGGCTTGTGCCGGATTTGTTTCCGCCAATTGGCGAATGAGGGCAAAATCCCCGGCGTGGTCAAATCAAGCTGGTAGAGTTAGTTTTCTTGTCTGATCGTTTCTGAATTTTGTTCAAGAACGAGCGGGCAAGAAACTATGTTTTGTTTTTATTTGTGACTTTTCTGGAAGAGGTACTGTATGAGTGCTATTGATCCCATTGCCGACATGCTGACCCGCATTAGAAATGCCTGTATGGCTCGTCATGCTCAGGTAGCGATGCCTGGCTCGAAAGTGCGTGAGGCAATTGCCAAGATTCTAAAAGAAGAAGGCTTTATTCAGGATTACGAAGTTTTACCGGGTAAGATTGGCTCGACGCTGCTAATTCATCTGAAATATACTCGCGAACGCCACCCGCGACCGGTGATTACTAATCTGGAACGGGTGAGCAAACCGGGCCGGCGAGCTTACTATCAAAAGGAGGATATTCCCTGGGTCCGCAGCGGCCTCGGCATTTCCATCGTTTCTACTTCCAAGGGAGTCATGACAGGCCGGCAGGCGCGTCGCCTGGGAGTGGGCGGCGAAGTGCTGTGCAACGTCTGGTAAGCGCCGCCGATTAGCTCAGGTAGTTATAGTTGAGGTGATGACATGTCGAGAATAGGTAGATTGCCTGTGGTTATCCCGAAAGGGGTAACTGTAGATATAAACAAAAACTCGGTGGTAGTGAAGGGGCCGAAAGGTGAGTTACAGCGAGATTTCCCTCCTGAAATCGAGTTGAAACAGGAAGATGGTCAGGTGGTTGCAACCCGTCACAGCGATCACCGCACCCATCGCTCCAAGCACGGTTTAACCCGCGCTTTGCTCAACAATATGATTACCGGCGTCAGCACGGGTTTCAAACGCCAGTTATACATTGAGGGGGTTGGGTACAAGGCGGCGGTGGAAGGTAAAAAACTGGTTCTGAATGTGGGCTACTCGCATAATGTTGTTTTTGAGCCGCCCCTGGGTGTCAGTTTTGAGGTAGATAAGACCGGTCGTGACTTGACCATAACCGGGATTGATAAAGAAATGTTGGGCGAGATTTCTGCCCGTATCCGCCGGACTCGCCCGCCGGAACCTTATAAGGGTAAAGGTATTCGTTATACTGAAGAAAAAGTCCGGCGCAAAGCTGGTAAGGCCGGTAAGGCCAAGTAAGCGCGAAGGCGCTTGCTTATTGGAGGAATTATGGGAAAAACTAATCCGTCATACGTCGCCAGAAAGCGCCGCCAAGCGCGAGTACGCAAACATTTATCCGGGCTGCCCGAACGGCCGCGCCTGAATGTATTCCGCAGTTTGAACCATATTTATGCCCAGGTTATTGACGATACTAAAGGGGTAACTCTGGTTTCAGCTTCTAGCCTGGATAGCAATGTTCGAGAAGCGGAGATAGCCGCCGGCAAGGGCAAAACCGAACGTGCTTCGCTGGTGGGCAAATTGGTGGCCGAGCGAGCCTTGGCAGCAGGGATTACGCAGGTGGTCTTTGATCGCGGCGGGTATAAATATCACGGTCGAGTTAAAGCATTGGCTGACGCCTCGCGTGAAGCCGGGCTGAAATTTTAAGGGAAGGGGATTTTTATGGCAAAGCGTGAATTTCAGGATGCGGTAGAAGAACTTGACGAGCGAGTCGTTCATATTGCGCGAACAGCCAAGGTAGTCAAAGGCGGGCGGCGGTTTAGTTTCCGGGCCTGTGTGGTAGTTGGCGACGGCAAGGGCAGTGTGGGCGTTGGCATTGGCAAGGCGCGTGAAGTGCCTGAGGCTATTCGCAAGGGGTCGGAGCGGGCCAAACGTAATATGCGCAAAATTGCCATGTCGGGTACAACCATTCCCCATGAAATTACTTCTGGGTTTAGCGCGGCCCAGGTATTTTTGAAACCGGCCTCACCAGGTACCGGTGTAATTGCCGGCGGTGGGGTGCGGGCGGTCGTTGAGGCGGCGGGCATCCACGATATTTTGACCAAAAGCAAAGGTAGTTCTAACATTTTGAATGTGGTCAAAGCGACCATCAAGGCGCTCAACGAACTGCAAGACCCGATGGAAGTCGCTCAAAATCGGGGCGTTCCGCTGAACCGGGTTCAGCCGTTCTGGCTGGGGAGAGGGAACAATGGCTAAAAAAGAAGCGAAAGCATTGAAGGTCAAATGGGTTAAAAGCGCCATTGGCTATTCGGTGCGACAGAAAAACACCGTGCGAGCTTTAGGGTTGCGCAGGCTCGGGCAAGTTGTCGAACACGATGATACACCGGTTATCCGGGGAATGATTAACAAGGTTTCTCACCTGGTACAAGTGGTCGAAGAAGCGTAATTGGAGGCAGCGAGTCATGCAGTTACATGATTTAAAACCCCCTGCGGGGAGTCATAAACGTAAAAAGAGAGTTGGCCGGGGGATGGCTTCGGGAACCGGCAAAACTTCGGGCCGGGGTATCAAGGGGCAAAATGCGCGTTCCGGTGGTGGTAAAGGACCTTACTTTGAGGGTGGTCAGTTGCCGTTGGTGCGGCGCTTACCCTTCCGGCGTGGATTTACAAATATCCGGCGGGTGGAGTACAAGCCGGTCAATGTTGAGTTTTTGCAGGAAAGATTTGGCGAAGGCTACCAAGAAGTAACGCCGGAAGTTTTGGTTGAGATAGGGGTTATTAAAAGGTCAGATAAAGCCGTGGCCATTCTGGGCAATGGTGAAATTACCACTGCTTTGACGGTTAAAGCGCACCGGTTCTCAAAAAGCGCCAGGGAAAAAATTGAGGCAGCCGGCGGTACCGTCGAAGTTTTACCCTTGGCTTGAGAACTTGTAGGAGCGACTTAAGTTGCAGGCTACTTTGGCTAGAAAACGACTAAAGCCGTCACTACAAACTCGTAGCAAAAGAAGGATTTAACTCTCTGATGATAGAAGCGATTCGCAACGCATTTACGCTCCCGGACCTTAGACGTAAAATTATTTTTACGATTTTGATTCTGGTTGCTTATCGGGCCGCGGCGCACGTGCCGGTACCCGGTGTGAACGGCGCGGCTTTACAACAGTTTTTAGAGTCGGGAGAGCAGGGGAGTACCATTGTTCAGTTTTTGAATCTCCTTTCGGGGGGAACATTGGCCCGGTTCTCCGTGATGGCTATGGGGGTTTATCCCTACATTACGGCTTCGATTATCATCCAATTGCTGACGCCGTTGGTGCCGCAGTTGCAAGAACTGTCCAAAGAGGGCGAACAGGGCCGCAACAAGATCAATTTGTACACCCATTGGTTGAGCGTGCCCTTGGCTATGCTTCAGGCTTATGGGCAGGTTGTCTTTATTCAAAATTCGGTGCCTGGGGTTATTACAAATTTTGGGTTTAGCGTCAATCCGTTAGCAACCATTGCTACCTTGGTGACGATGACGGCGGGAACGATGGTGGCTGTGTGGATGGGTGAGCTTATTACCGAGCAGGGCATTGGTAATGGGGTTTCGATTATCATCTTCGGTGGTATTGCGGCCCAAATTCCCAGCCAGATTGGTAGTTTTATCAGCCAGAGAGATTGGTTCAATTTGATAGTATTCGCTATCATTACCGTCCTAACCATTGCCGTGATTGTTTTTGTTCAAGAAGGACAGCGGCGTATTCCGGTCCAGTATGGTAAGCGAGTGCGCGGCACAAAGGTCTATGGTGGGCAAAGCACTCACATTCCATTAAAGGTCAACAGTGCCGGGATGATCCCACTCATTTTTGCCCAATCCATTATGATCTTTCCGAGCGCGGTAGCCGGTTATTTTCAGTTTAGCCAATACCCAGTTATAGCCAGTATCGCCAATTTTGTGGTTCAGTATTTTAGCCCAAACCCGACTTCGTATCCCTACTGGATTCTTTACTTTATCATGGTGGTTGGCTTTACCTACTTCTATACGGATGTTATCTTTAAACAACAAAACTTGGCGGACAATTTGCAACGGCAGGGGGGCTTTATTCCAGGATTGCGGCCGGGCAAACGTACGGAGGTTTATTTGAATACGGTCTTGCAGCGGATTACCCTAGTGGGGGCGTTGTTGTTGGGTGGCGTGGCAATTTTGCCCTGGCTGGCGAATATTATTCCGGGAGTAAGTCAAAGCGGCAGCCAAACTCAGGCGTTGCTCATTACCAGTACCGGGCTTTTAATTGTGGTTGGGGTGGTGTTAGACACCATGAAACAGCTTCAAGCTCAATTGTTGATGCGTCACTACGAGGGCTTTATTAGTTAATCAAAGGAAAGTAGTTCCTGCCAGCAGTATGTTCCAGACCAAAACCCGGCGTGTTGTCTTAAAATCTAAAGAAGAAATTGCGCAGATGCGCCAAGCAGGGAAAATTGTAGCCTTAGCTTTGGACGAAATTCGACGGCACACGAAGCCTGGTGTCACAACCGGCGAACTGGACCGTATTGCCGAGGATGTCTTAAAACGACATAATGCTATCCCTGTTTTTAAGGGCTATCCTAATCAGCGTGAAGGGGGGCCACCCTTCCCAAAGACGATTACGGCCTGTATCAACGAAGAGTTGGTGCATGGCATTCCCAGCGATAGCCGGGTACTGCGAGAAGGAGATATTTTTAGTGTAGACTGCGGCGCCTACTATAAAGGCTGGGTGGGAGATGCAGCCACGACCATCCCGGTCGGCCAAATTTCCGCAGAGGCGCAGCAATTACTAGCCGTAACTGAACAAGCCCTCTACGAGGGGATTAGCCAGGGAAGGCTGGGCGGTCAAACCGAAGATATTTCGGCAGCGGTACAGGATTACGCCGAGCGGCATGGTTATAGTGTGGTTCGGGAATATACCGGCCACGGAGTGGGGCGTAATATGCACGAAGACCCGCAAGTACCCAATTTTGGGCAGCGCGGTCGCGGGATGCGTCTCAAAATGGGCATGACGATTGCTCTGGAGCCAATGGTCAATATGGGTACCTGGAAGACCAAACTTTTGAACGACCATTGGACAGTGGTTACTGAAGATGGTAAATTATCGGCTCACTTTGAACATTCTTTTGCCATCACCGATGGTGAGCCTTATATTTTGACCTTATTGTAACAAAGCAGGAAATAACCTGCTGAGGATGGTAATGATGAAAGTAAGACCTTCAATAAAACGTAGATGTGATAACTGCAAAATCATTAAGCGCCGGGGTGTGGTGCGGATTATTTGTACCAATCCCCGTCACAAGCAGCGCCAAGGGTAAGGAGAGAGAGTATGGCTCGTATTGCCGGTGTTGACCTGCCTCGCGAGAAACGTGTTGAGGTTGGTTTAACTTATATTTATGGAATCGGATTAGCCACCAGTCAAGAAATTTTGAAAAGTACCGGGATTAATCCAGATACACGGGTTAAAGACCTGGCCGAAGAAGAAGTGACCCGTCTGCGCGAGATTATTGACCGTGACTATGTGGTAGAAGGGGATCTGCGGCGCGAGATCGGCTTAAATATTAAACGCTTGCAGGAAATTGGCTGCTATCGGGGGATGCGCCATCGCCGGAATTTGCCGGTACGTGGTCAGCGCACCCGAACCAATGCCCGAACCAAGCGCGGCGCTCGACGGACAGTAGCTGGTAAGAAACGGGCCGCACGAAAGTAATTACCTATCTCTGTACTTTTTGTGAAACATTGCAAAACGTGCAGAATTTAGACCTTTTGGAGATTTTATGGCAAAACAAAAAGCTCGAACGGTGCGGGCAACGACCAAAAAAGAAAAGAAAAATGTAAGTTATGGCCGGGCTTATATTTACGCGACCTTTAATAATACCATCGTCAGTATTACCGACCAACAGGGCAATGTTATCTCCTGGTCGAGTGGTGGGACAAGCGGGTTCAAAGGTTCGCGCAAAAGCACCCCTTATGCGGCTCAGTTAGCGGCTAAAAATGCGGCGAAGGCGGCCCAAGAACATGGGATGCGTGAGTTGGATGTGTTTATCAAGGGGCCGGGGCCAGGCCGTGAGGCGGCCATTCGCTCTTTGCAGGCGTCAGATATGAAGCTGCGGTCAATTACCGATAAGACGCCTATCCCGCACAACGGTTGCCGCCCGCCTAAAAAGCGTCGAGTCTAATCTCGCGTCGGTAAGTGCTTAAAGTTTTAAGAGGGACGAAGGGTCAGCCAAGCCCGTAAACCTCTTTCATTTATTAAAGTTGATTCAGGAGGATAAATTGGCGCGTTATACAGATTCAGTTTGTAGATTATGCCGGGCCGAAGGAGAAAAACTTTTTCTCAAAGGCGACCGGTGCTTTACCCCCAAGTGTTCGGTGGAGAAACGCTCCTACCCGCCAGGGTTACACGGGCGGCAAGGGCAATTCCGCCGCAAAGAGTCAGATTATGGCAACCAGTTGCGTGAAAAGCAGAAGGTGCGCCGGCTCTACGGAGTTTTTGAGCGACAATTCCGGCGTTATTTTCAGGAGGCGCAACGCCAAAAAGGTTTGACCGGCGTTAACCTGCTCTCCATTTTGGAAAGCCGGCTGGATAATGTGGTTTATCGGTTAGGGTTGGCTGCCTCGCGCCCGCAAGCGCGACAGCTTGTGTCTCACGGTCATTTTGAGGTAAATGGTCGCAAAACCAATATTTCCTCGTTTATTGTCTCCGAAGGGGATGTGATTAGCGTCCGTGAGAGCAGCCGGAAGACAACTTACTTTAAAGATATAGCAAAAAGTTTAGATGAGGGACGCGTGCCGGGTTGGTTGAGCCTGAACGTGGCCGAGATGTCTGGCCGGGTGGTCAGCAAACCTTCACGCGAACACATTGACGTCACCCTCAATGAACAACTGATTGTTGAATATTACAGCCGGTAAGCCAGGTTGAGTTGATTGGGTTTGGTAGAGTTGGCAACGTTCAACGATTAGAGGTTTATGATAGATTATTGGAAAGACGTATTTGGAGGGTGTTCCATTGGCTGACATGAATTTGGTCTTACCCAAAATAGAAACCGAGGCAAGTACTCGGAGTTATGGTCGTTTTAGTATCGGTCCACTGGAAAGTGGCTACGGGATTACGCTGGGCAATGCCCTGCGCCGGGTCCTGCTTTCTTCGTTGACCGGCGCAGCCGTTACTTCCATTCGCGTTAGTGGGGTGCATCACGAATTTTCTGATATTCCCCACGTGCGCGAGGATATGACGGCTCTGATCTTAAATGTTAAACAACTGCGGCTCAAATTGCATCAGAATGAGTCGGCCCGGCTGCGGGTAGAGGTCAAGGGGGAGGGTGTTATCACCGCCGGTGATATTGAATATCCGCCCCATGTTGAAATTATGAACCCTGACCTGCACTTGCTAACGGCTGACTCCTCGGAAGCCGAACTAGATATGGAGTTGGTTGTGCAGATGGGCCGGGGCTATTCTCCGGCGGAAGAGCGCGGCAAGCTGCCCATTGGTGAGATTCCGGTTGATGCCATCTTCAGCCCCATTCGGAAGGCAAACTTTGTGGTTGAGCGGGCGCGTATTGGCCAGGATACCGACTATGACCGGCTGCTTCTGGAAATTACCACCGACGGCACCATTTCGCCGCACGATGCGCTCAGCTCATCGGCCAAGATTTTGGTACAGCATTTCTCGTTGGTCGCCGGCGTCACCGAAATTGAAGCACCCATTGAAACCGAGTCCGAAGGTGGGATTCCGAGCAAGATTTATGAAACGCCCATCGAGGAGTTGGAGCTGACCGTGCGCGCTTATAACTGTCTCAAGCGGGCCGGGATCACGCAAGTGGGTGAAATCCTGGAAAAATTGAAGAAAGGCCAGGATGAAATCCTGGCAATCCGCAACTTTGGACAGAAATCGCTGGACGAGCTGATGGAACGCCTGGAAGAAAAAGGCTTTCTGAGCGTCCTGGCCGACGAAGGGGGCGATGGCTCTCCGGTGGCGGTCAAAGATTTTTAATTATAGGCTCGCTTTTGCGGCTGGTTTTGAGGAGAAACAATCATGCGACACAATGTAATGGGGCGAAAGCTGAGCCGCTCGACCAATCATCGCAAGGCTCTCTTTCGCAACCTGGCGACTGAATTGTTCAGACACGATAGAATTACAACGACGGAAGCCAAAGCTAAGAGTGTGCAACCCATTGCTGAAAAGTTGATTACTTTGGCCAAGCGGGGCGATTTACACTCGCGGCGTTTGGCGGCCCGTGATGTAACGGACCCGGCAGTACTGCAAAAACTTTTTGGCGAAATTGGGCCGCGGGTGCAGAATCGGGCCGGCGGCTATGTGCGGATTTATAAACTGGGTCCGCGCCATGGTGATGCCGCCCCGATGGCCTTGCTTGAGTTGGTAGACAAGGCCTGATTTTTGAAAGCTTGTGACCGGCGAGGACCGTTATCGAGCTGTCGTCGAATATGATGGCACGGACTTCCTGGGCTTTCAAATTCAGGCACAGGGGCGGACTGTTCAGGGCGAGATTGAGAAAGCGCTGCAACAGGTTACTCAATCTGTTATTCGGATAGAGGGCGCTGGCCGGACAGATACCGGGGTTCACGCCACAGGTCAAGTGGTTGCTTTTAACGCCCAGTGGAAACATTCGCTCACAGACCTGCAACGTGCGCTCAATGCCAATTTGCCCGCCGATATTGTTATCAGCGACTTAAAAACTGTAGACTCGACGTTTCATCCCCGGTTTGATGCCTTAAGCCGGTCCTACCGTTACACGGTTATTAACCAACCGTGGCCTGCTGTGTTACAGCGGCGGTATGCTTATCACGTTAAGACGCCCTTAGCAGTGAACGCGATGAATGAAGCCAGCCGCTTTCTGATTGGCTCTCACGATTTTGCCTCGTTTGGCAAACCGCCGCAGGGTGAAAACACGGTTCGACAGGTTAGCCAGGCTGAATGGACCGCCGACGGCAAGCTGCTAAATTTTGAGATAACAGCCAACGCCTTTCTGTATCGAATGGTGAGAACCATTGTCGGAACTCTGATTCAAGTGGGGTTAGGGCAATTGGCTGTTAGCGAGATTAAAAATATTCTGGATGCGCGAGATTTGACGCGCTCAGCCCCACCAGCACCAGCGCATGGCTTGTGCTTGGTACGGGTCACTTACTCAGTTACCAGTGAATAGTAATCAGTTCAACCGTATGATTAACCACTGATTACTGATTACTGACAACTGTTTACTATTTTCTGAGGAGTAGACAACTGTGAAAACAATCAGTGCTAAAGAAGCAGATATTCAGCGAGATTGGTATGTTATTGACGCCCAAGGGCAAACACTAGGCCGGCTGGCGACTCGCACGGCTTCCATTTTGCGCGGCAAACATAAACCTCTTTTCACCCCGCACGTGGATTGTGGCGATTATGTTATTATCATCAACGCCGAAAAGGTTCATGTGACGGGCCAGAAGATGAGCCAAAAGAAGTATTACCGGCACTCCGGTTACCCCGGCGGCCTCAAAGAAATTAGCCTGCGCGACCAATTACAAAAGTTCCCGGAGCGAGTGCTGGAAAGCGCGGTGCGTGGTATGCTGCCCAAAAATCGGCTGGGGCGGCAGATGTTTAAGAAATTGAAAATTTATCCGGGTCCCAATCACCCCCATCAGGCGCAACAACCCAGGCCGATGGAGTTTTAATTGTAAAGTTTTAATTGAGGAAGAGACTTAAACTATGGCAGATACTCAATATTACGAAGGTCTTGGCCGGCGCAAAACTGCAACTGCGCGTGTCCGCTTGCATACGGGCGGGAGTGGCAATTTTACCGTCAACGACAAACCGATTCAGGACTATTTTAGCCGGGATATGGATCAATTTCAGATCAACGAAGCGCTTAAAGTTACCGGCACCGATGGCCGCTTTAATGTTACTGTAAAGGTAAGCGGTGGAGGCGTTACCGGGCAGGCCGGAGCCGTAAGATTGGGTATTGCCCGTGCCTTACTCAAAGCTGACCCCGAATACCGTAAAGTATTGCGCGAACACGGAATGCTAACACGGGATGCGCGGGCTAAAGAGCGCAAGAAGCCTGGCCTCAAACGGGCCAGAAAAGCCCCGCAGTACACCAAACGCTAGACTCAGTAGATCCAAATTTCCCGTAGGGTGGCATCCCTATGCCGCCCGCTGATACTAGGGATGCGCCAGATACGGTGAAAAATTGTATCCACTGAGTCTGTGCCGTTCATATTGCCGGTAAAAAATTTACAGAGATACCTCTTTTTTGAGAGAGGTATCTCTTTTTATTTTAATACGATTGGTGGGAAAACTTTCCTCAGCTAACGGAAGTAGAGAATGGCAATGGCAGTTAAGGTAAACAAAACAATGCTTATCTGTAATGGGCGGTCAACTAAAAGGACCTCATCGGGGGCGCCGCCATTCCCCTGGACATGGATAACGTACAAATAGCGAAAAATTCCATAAAGCACAAACGGAATAGTCAGCATCATCAGGTGATTAGCGGGCAGGTTGGGGGCCGAAAAGGTATAGAAGGAGTAGGTCATCACCGTGCCCGCGGTGACAATCGCCATCATTTCATCCAAAAAAGGTAGATTATATTCATCCAAAATCGCGCGGGTATTGGTAGCCTGCTCTTTGAGTAGAGCTAACTCCTGACGGCGTTTGCCTAAAACCAAAAATAGAGCCAGGAGCACAGTAAACACATAAAGCCAGGGCGAAAATCTTTCGGCTTGAACCAAAACAACGCCGGCCGCCACGCGCAAAACAAATCCTCCAGCTACGGTTAAAACATCTACAATCACGATATTTTTTAAGATTAACGAATAAGCAATTTGCAGCAACCAATAGCTAAGGGCCACAATCCCAAAAGTGGGGTCGAGCCAAAAGCTTAACGACAGGCACACCACCGATAGGACCACAGCCGAAATGATGGCGACTCGAAGGGGCACACGCCCTGAAGCAATGGGCCGGTTTCTTTTGGTGGGGTGCTGGCGATCCTTTTCTACATCAACTAAATCATTAATGATATAAACCGTACCAGACAGGAAACAAAGCAGCACAAACCCATACAGGGTTTTGGCCAAGGGTTCGGCTTGAAATAATTTAATGTCAAAAATCAGGGCAGCAAAGACAAAGCCATTCTTGGTCCATTGTTTGGGACGTAATGATTTGAGAATACCGGTTAGCAAGTTGTAGCTCCATAAAGTAGTTGAGAGGACATGATATTTAATGGCAGAAGCTTTGGCAAAAGGAGATGGGTATTATGCCAATCTTTAAACTTTTATAGGTTGCAGATTGCCTATAATTGTGCTACGCTTAGGTTAATATGGGCAAGACAAAGATACGGCTGGACCTTTTATTAACCCAAAAAGGGTTAACCGACAGTAGAAATCGAGCACAGGCGTTGATTATGGCCGGCAAAGTGCGCGTGGCTGGTCAGGTGATGACGAAACCCGGTCTACAAGTACCGGACGAAGCTGAAGTGACAATTGAGCAAGATCTGCCTTATGTAAGTCGAGGTGGACTAAAATTAGCTGCGGCATTGGATGAGTTTGAGATTGAGCCGATCAATGCTGTCTGCGCTGATGTAGGCGCTTCAACCGGGGGATTTACCGACGTTTTGTTGCAACGGGGCGCCAGCCGGGTTTACGCCATTGATGTAGGCTATGGACAGCTTGACTGGAAACTGCGTCAGGACCAGCGTGTAATCGTTATGGAAAAAACAAACGCGCGTTATCTGGAGGCGCTGCCAGAGCCGGTTAATCTGGTGACCATTGATGCCTCTTTTATCTCCTTAACCTTGATTTTGCCGGTTGTACAAAAGTGGTTAACTATTCCCGGTCTGGTAGTAGCCCTGGTGAAACCTCAATTTGAGGCGGGCCGAAGCCAGGTAGGTAAAGGGGGCGTGGTACGAGATAGACTTGTCCATCGGCAAGTATTGGAGAACACAATCAGTGCTGCTCTGGGCATCGGTTTCAAGCCGTTAGGCCTCACCCTTTCACCGATTACCGGACCAGCCGGTAATCATGAATTTCTGGTTTGCCTGGGCTGGCAAACGGCGCAACCTTCTATTGACCCGGAAACAGCGATTGAGCAATGTTTGCTTAAGCTCAATCCGGCAATCACGCTCAGACCAAATTCTTAAGATATACACAAATCCCTGATTTATGCTATAATCTAATGGGGATGCCTTCCCTCTAAAATAGAGATAAATTCGCTCTTTAAGTTTAATTACCCCTGATTATAAGCGAGAGACCAATGCTAAAATACTTGGGCGATCAACCTGATCAATCTGATCAGGAGAAGGAAACAGCCTCGCCGCTGGAGGAAATTGATGATTTGGCTTCGCCAACCTTGAGTGAAGATCACCACGGTTCTAACAGGGAAAAAACTCTGCCAAATTTGGAACCAGCCATGGAGCCGGAAAGTGAACGAGAGCTGACCATTTTGCTGGAGCAAAAGATAGAAGGTCTGGAAAAGCGCATTGGCTACCTGGAGCGAGTTGTCAAAGTTAGCCAGATTTTAAACTCAACGTTGAGTGTTGAACCTCTGTTACAGATTATCATCCAGGCCGCTACTGAATTAACCAATACCGAAGCTTGCTCGATTATGCTGATTGACAAACATACGGGCGAACTGCGTTTTGCCGAAGCCACCGGTGGCGCTACGGAAGCTTTAAAAAAGGTTTCGGTACCTCTGGATAACAGTATCGGTGGCTGGGTCGTTCGCAAAGATAGACCCTTATTAATTAGGGATGCCAAGAATGACCCGCGCTGGCACCGGGGTGTGGACGAAACGACAGAATTTGAAACCCGTTCTATTTTGGGCGTGCCGCTTAAAGTGCGTGATCAGGTAATTGGTGTTTTGGAAGTTGTTAATAAAAAATCAGAAGATGGCTTCAATCAAGATGACATTCAGATTGCCACGACCCTCAGCGCCCAGGCCGCCATTGCCATCGAAAATGCCAGGCTACTGGACGAACTGCAACAAGCCTATCGCGAGTTATCCCAATTAGACCAGATTAAAGGTGATTTTGTCAGTATTGCCTCGCACGAATTGAGAACTCCCCTGGCTGTCATTTTGGGTTATGCTACCTTTTTGCGGGATAATGTGTCTGGCCAGGCCAGTGAACAGCTTGAAATTGTCTTAAGCAGTGCTATGCGGTTGCGCTCGTTGATTGATGATATGGTCAACTTACGCCATATTCAAACCAACGAAGTTCAGTTGGAGCGAAGTATGTTTTCTTTGCGCCAACTGGTGCTGGATGTCACGCAAGAGTTCTCTGAATTAGTGCTAGGCAAACGGCAAATTATTACAACCAAGTTTGTGCCTAACGATAGCCCCCTCAATATCGAGGCTGACCGGCAAAAAATATATCTGGTGCTGGCTAACCTGATTTCCAATTCTATTAAATTTACGCCAGAAGGTGGACGTATTCATGTGAATGTTGAGTTAAAGGGTTTCAAATATTGGCTAAACGTGATTGACACGGGTATCGGCATTCCTAAATCAGAGTACGATCATATCTTTAATCAATTCTATCAGGTAGAACCTTCGCTTACCCGTAAGTATCAGGGGATGGGACTGGGTTTATCTATTGCCAAAGGTATGGTTGAGGTGCATAAAGGCCGCATCTGGGTGGAAAGCGTGGTCGGGAAGGGGAGCAACTTTAGCGTTGTTTTACCTAGCGCCCCCGATGTTGAAGTTTTGTAAGGAAAATTTCCGTTTGAAAATATGCCAGAACTTGTTCTGGGCCTTACTTTATTTTTGAATTTTACCTTACCGGAGTCCATCGGTATGCCCGATATAATTGTAATAGGTGACATCAATGCGGATGTTATTCTCACTATCCCCGCCTACCCTCGACCTGGCGGCGAGGCCGTAGCCGCTACGGTTAAAATACACACCGGCGGCTCGGCAGTCAATACCGCTGTTGCCCTGGCCAAAATGGACATGGAAGTTGGTTTTATTGGCAGAATTGGCAAAGATGCCCTGGCCAACCAAATTTTGGCCGATTTGGGCGAATCGGGGGTGGATGGAACCCATATTCAGACCGACCCTAAAGTTAACACCGGGTTGATTTTTATTGCCGTTACCGTAGATGGTGAGCGGACCATGTTTGGGGCCAGGGGAGCGAATACTTTCACCGAAGCTTCAGCCATTGATCCGGCCTATTTTGTCAACTGCCGCTGGATTCATCTCTCAGGCTACTCGTTTTTGTCTTATCATCAACACGAGACCACCCTGATGGCCCTGGAGCTGGCTAAGAACTCGCCCTATACCAGAGTTAGCCTGGATATTGGCACCGAACCGGCGCTGCGCGCGCGCAGCCAAATTATGGATGTTTTACCCAAGCTAGATGTCATCTTTCCCAATGAAACGGAGTTAGCCATTCTCACCGAAGGCCGTTCGATTGAGGCCGGCCTGGATTATTTGTTAGATGGTCGAACCAATGCCGTAGTGGCCAAACGCGGGCATAAAGGCAGTATTTTAGCGGTGGGTAATAAACGGGTCAGCTTGCCCGCTTTTAATATTAATGTTAAGGATAGTACCGGAGCCGGTGACAGTTTTAATGCCGGCGTTGTCTTGGGGCGTCTGGTTGGGTTAAGTTGGGAAGCATCAGCAGCACTGGGTAATGCTCTGGGTGGATTAGCTACCTCCCAGGAAGGCGGCGTGGCCAGTTCCATTAGCCGCAGCAGTGTGGCCCGGTTGATTGAGAAACATTTATTTCATGAGGAGTGGGCCCCGGTACGTTATGCCCTGGAAGAGCTGGCGGCTTATTTTGAAGGCGCGCTTTAATTTTTAGTTTACGCCATAGTTGACACATCCCCCATCCTGTGCTATAATCGTTCCTGCTGTTGAGAGATAGCAGGTTAACAAATTAAAACTCCAGGAATTGAGTCTCCGTAGCTCAGTGGATAGAGCATTTGGTTGCGGACCAAAAGGCCGCAGGTTCGAATCCTGCCGGGGACGCTAAGGAGTTGCTCCTTACAAATTTGATCTTTGAATGAGTTGCGCCGTCGCTATCCAGGTTGAAAAGCCGGGTAGAGGAACTTCCCGACTCTCAGCTCTGAGGTTAAACTCTCAGAAGCAAGATTGCCTCACGAAACAGTAAGTGAGGGCGTCCCACTTTTAGTGGGACGACTACAACCGCAACAGAAAGCAAACCAGCTCTTTACCAAACTCAAGACACACCCTGAGAATGGTGGAGAGTGATGGCTGAAACGGTAGGGTAAGAGCCTACCAGCGGTTTTCGGTAACGAAACCGGCTAGGCGAGCGTGCAATCGAGAGCAAGGTGAGTGGGCCGGGCTGTAAAGGTTCGGTCTCATCGCAGCAACAACAGTGAAGCAGGATAACACCCTGCAAATTAGGTGTTGCCACCCTAATCAGGGTGAGACAGATGACGGTACGGCATAGCCGACAGAATCGGGGGTATTAAACTCTACTAAAAGATCATTCTTAATATTGCGGGGTGGAGCAGAGGCAGCTCGCCAGGCTCATAACCTGGAGGTCGTGGGTTCGAGTCCCGCCCCCGCTACCTTAATAAAGATGAAATATGAAGGATGAAAACTTTTTACTTCCATCCTTCCGCCTTCATCCTTTCAAATAGGGGTGTAGCTCAACTGGCAGAGCAGCGGTCTCCAAAACCGCAGGTTGCGGGTTCAAGTCCTGCCGCCCCTGTTGTTATGCGGGCGTAGTTCAGTGGTAGAACGTCTCCTTGCCAAGGAGAAGGTCGTGGGTTCGAATCTCATCGCCCGCTCTGTGAAAAAGAAAACCCGTCCCAATTGGGACGGGTTTTCTTTTGTTTGGGCGCATTTGTAGTTGGTCAACCTTTGTCAGACCCTGCTACCTTTGTTATAATCGGGTCATTGTTAGAATTTTTGCCAGAGGAAACTGTTTTTATGAAGGAGGCGGTTCAATTGGATTTTACCCCGCAAGAGTTGGACCAGTTGCAGCAAGTCCGCTTGTCGGTGTTAGCTTTTCAACGGGCTATTGCTACCCTGCCCGCCGATGAATATAACGAGGCGCGCAGCGAACAGTTCAATCAAATTTGGCTTGAAGCCAAAGCCATCTTGAATGAGCCTGATTTTGATAAAAAAATTCCCAGGGCAATGACCAAAGACCTTTTGGCCGAACGCTCGCAGCGAGTCATTATGTCTCGCTTGTCAGGAATTGTTATGTTTGGGGTGATTTTGGCTTTGCTGGGCTTGGGCGTTAACTCCATTATTCTGGATGATTTTATCATCAACAGCCTGGGTTGCCTGGTTAGTACTGGCGGCATGTTGCTGATTATAGGCGCTTTTGTGGTTTGGGCGGTTAACAGCATGCGCGGGCGGGTGAGTAATCTAGGCGATCTTTATTTGAGTAGTAACGCCTTGCTGGTTGAAATTGAGAATGTGCTGAACCTGGCCCTGCCCGGCTGGGCTGAACGAGCAACCGGAGAGGGTTCCGAAATCCCCTCGGCGGTGGACCTGGCTTTGGACTCGCTGCGCAAGCAGGCCGCTGATTGGCAGCATAAACTGCGTGAATTGGAACAGCAGCAGCTATCGCTAGGCGCTGCGGCTCCGTTGGAGTTGAAACTAAACCTTGATTTTAGCCAGCGTGAGTTGCAGCGGGTTCGGCAGGAGATTGACCGGCTTCAGGGCCGACCCGGAATGGGTCTAAAGGCTAATATTATTGTGCCTCCGGGCGTCGGTGAAGTAATCACTGACCCACCCTCGTTGAGAAGGGCCAAATCGGTGACAATGGACATGCCGGTGAGCCGGCCCGAAGAGGCAGACCCGCCGGAAACTGAGGCTGTGTAGTAACGACTTTAGTCGTTTCGCCAAATCAGAGGCGACTAAAGTTGCTACTACAATTTCACAAAAACCACTAATACGCCCCATTCCCAAAGATTACTCTGGGAATGGTCTGTAGCAAAATCTTAGTATCCAGCCCCAGCGACCAGTTCTCGATATAATAAATATCCAACAGCGCCGTTTCGTCAAATGTTAGTTCGGAGCGGCCGCTGATTTGAGACAGCCCGGTGAGGCCGGGGGCCACTTCCAGACGGCGCTTGTGCCACTCCTGGTACTGTTTTACCTCGGCCGGGAGGGGTGGACGTGGGCCGATCAAACTCATCTCCCCATTGAGAATGTTATACAGTTGCGGCAGTTCATCCAGACTAAATTTGCGCAGCCATTTGCCCACGCGAGTAGTGCGCGGATCATCTCTGATTTTAAAGAGCGGCCCTTCGGCCTCGTTGAGGTCTAGTAGGGCCGCTTTTTGCTCGTCGGCCCCCTCCACCATCGAGCGAAATTTGTAAACGGTAAAGCACCGGCCGTTGCGTCCCACCCGCTCTTGCCGAAACAGCACCGGCCCCGGCGACTCCAGCTTAATCATCAAAGCAATCAAGGCCATTAGCGGGGCGCTGAGGACCAGCGCCAGCGCGGCAAAAAACAGATCAATACTGCGCTTGACCACCTGGTTGAGGCCGCTAATGCTGACCTCTTTAACCCCAATCATCGGCACGCCGGCAATATCCTCAACGTGCATGCGGCTGATGGTCATTTGAAACAGATCGGGCACGATGCGCGCCCGGACACTTTCTCGTTCACAGTGGGCCATAATGGTGACAATTTTGCGGTGATACTGCCAGGGTAAGGTGATGATAACCTCGTCAATAGCCTGCTCGCGCAGCACCTCGGTGAGATTATCCAGACTGCCCAGTGCTTTGAAACGGCCAATATCCGTCTCACCTTTGGCCGGATTATCGTCCAAAAAGCCGATGATATTGAAGCCGCACTCCGGGTTGGCGACCACCGCCCGCATCACCGTGCGGGCTATCTCGCCTGCGCCGACAATCAAGACTCGTTCTGAGCCAATACCTCGGCGGCGCAGGGCACGCAGCAGCGTCACCTTGATAAACCGGCTGACCCCCAACAAGATGACCACAAAAATCCCGGCATAGATGAAGATGGCCCGAGAATAAAAGGCCGCCCGGTAGAGGAAAATGAAGACAATCATGATAATAGTGCCGGTGGCTGTACCGTTGATAATGGCATAAAATTCGTCAAACCAGGAGATTTGGCGGCGCAGGCGATAGGCGCCCTGCTGGCGGTACACCAGAATGAGCAGCAAGGTGAACAAGCCCGCAAAAGGCCAATAGACCTCGTAGGGCACATCAAAAGCGGGGTCAACGGCGCGGAAGAGCTGTAGCCTATAGCGCACCCAATAGGCCAGGCCAAAGGCGACATTAATCAGAACGACGTCAATGAGCACCCAGGTAATGGCAGCAGCTTTTGGGTTACTGAATAGAATGGTTAAACGTTTCACGTAGATATACTTCAAAAAAAGGGAACTGAGGAAACTTGTAGGAACTGAGGGAACTTTTCTTGAGTTCCCTCAGTTCCTACAAGTTCCTATCTCCAGTGCTTTCCTGTAAACTTCTACCGTCTCGCGCGCGGTTTTGTCCCAGCGAAAGTGGGCGGCTCGGATAAGCGCCTGCTGTGACATTGCTGCTCGCAGGTCACTGTCTGCCATCACCTCACGCAGGGCGGTGGCTAAAGCCTCGGCGTCGGCCGGACTAACCAGGCGGGCTGCGCCGCTGTTACCTGTTACCTCCGGCAGCGACGACGACGTGCTGGTAATCACCGGCGTGCCGCAGGCCATCGCTTCCAGCACCGGCAGCCCAAACCCCTCGAAATGAGAGGGATAGACAAAGAGTGAAGCCGCATTATACCACAAAGGCAGTTCATGTTGCGGCACATAGTCGGTAAAGCGGATGTGCTTTGTCAGGTCGAGCGATTCGACCAGGCTGAAGATGTGGCTGTAATACCAACCCTTCCCTCCGGCGATGACCAGCGGTGGCGCGTCCGGCTGCTGTTTGCGCCAGCCGGCATAGGCGCAAATGAGGCCGTCCACGTTTTTGCGCGGTTCTAGCGTCCCCAGAAACAAGACAAAGGTCTCCGGTAATCGCCGGACGGCTTTGAAAGCAGCCACTTCGCCGGCAGGCAGTGGTCGAAAAGCCTCATCCACGCCACAATAAACGGTGTGAACTCGTTCCGGCGGCACACCTAGCAGCTTAATCACATCCTGCCGGGTGCTTTCCGAGATGGCGATAACCGCCCTGGCCCGTCTAACCGACCGAGCCGTGAAATTCCGCAGATACCAGCGGTTGAAAGGGCGAAAGGCTTCGGGGTAGTGCAAGAAGCTGAGATCATAAATGGTAACGACAAACGGGCAGGGCGCGGCTACTGGAGCCACAAAGGCCAGGGCATGCAGTAAATCTACCCCAGCTTGCCGCAGCACTAACGGCTGGATGAACTGTTCCCAAAGAATCCGTACCGCCGGGCGCTGGGTGGGCAAGCGACTTAAATGCAGTCCCAGTGACGGCTCTTGAAAAGCCGGCTCATTCAAAAAGACACTATAACAAAAATCTGGCGACACCTGGGCCAGATTCTTGAGCAGATTGAAGATATACCAGCTTATGCCAGCACCGCGATAAGATTGACTCAACGATAGCAGGTGCGCGTTTAGCCCGATATGGATGGGTCGGCCCTTCATTGGCCATATTATAGCACAAGGTGTAAAGGGTGTTTAATTGAGGGTGGGGAAATGCTCGACACGGATTTTGACACGGATGCACGGATTAGCTATTCTCAAGTAGGTAAAAGCAAGGGGGTAGGAGGGTCAAAAAATGGGCGAAAAAGTTAAAGGGCCCTATGAAGATTTGACTTACCGTATCATTGGCGCAGCGATGGCTGTTCATCGCCGGATTGGGCCGGGCCAGAAAGAAGTTGTTTATCAACGGGCGCTGGAAGAGCAATTCAAACAGGCGGGCCTGAACTTTGAACCGGAGAAAAAGCTTCCGGTTTACGATAGGGATCGTCTTTTGGGATTCTATATTCCCGATTTTATTGTTGAGGGCAAGGTCATTGTCGAAATTAAGGCTTTTGCCACTTTACATCAAAAGTATCTGGGCCAGGTGATTACCTATCTGAATCATACCGGCTTGCCTATTGGCTTATTGATTAATTTTGGTGAGCGCAGCCTGCGTCCCCGGCGAGTCTTTCCATCCCCTCAAGCGATTGAATTTCGGCATAACTTTCAATGGATGTTTGTACCGGATTGGCTCAAGGCCCAAAATCAGCGAGATGAGGGGTAGTACGACAGCACGACGCGGATTTGGCACGGATTGCACGGAGAAACTTTATCTACTCATTCTTACATCCCTGGTTCTTTGGTTAAAAATGATAGATTGATTATACTTCCAGAATTAATTGGGCTGGATATCAGCTCATCTCCAATTGCAAAAGAACAAAATCCGTGCATCCGTGTCTAAAATCTGTGTCGAGCCAAGCCAACCTAGAGGAGAAAACCTATGCCCATCACCGAAGCTCAAATCCGCAATGCAGCCTCGGCTGAGTCGTTCAGCCGGGTGAAGATTATTACCGCAGTGGGGCAGTGGTTGACCTGCAACAGCGGGGCGACACGCTGCTGGCTCAAGTTGAGGGCAGCGAGTATGACCCTTATGAAGTGACCATTGAGTTAGCCAATGGCGAACTGGTTGAGGCCGATTGTACCTGTCCTTATGACAGGGGCGGTTACTGCAAACATATTGTGGCCGCGCTGCTGACCTATCTGCGAAAGCCTGGCCAGATAACCCAACGCCCGCCTGTGACCGAACTGTTGGCCAGTCTGAGCGACGAGGAGGTGCGGGTGCTGCTCACTCAGCTTTTGAGCGAGCAACCCCGTTTGGTGGATTGGGTTGAAACACAGGTGGCGCTCAAAAAGACGCTGGCTGAAACGCCTGTGATGAGCCAACCGCAGCAGCGGCAGACGCCGATTGACCCAGCCCCCTTCCATAAGCAGGCCCAAGCTCTTTTTCGGGGTTACGATTATGGGGATTATTACGCCGGCAGCAGTATTGCTCACCAAATGTCGCAGTTGATGGATAAAGTCTCCCCATTTCTGGATGCGGGCGATGGGCGGAATGCGCTGCTCATTTTAGAGGCGATTACCGGCCCTTACGTAGATAACTGGTCCGAATTTGATGACTCCGATGGCGAAATGGCGGGCGCCTTTGATGAATTGGGATCGCTCTTCACCGAGGCGATTTTGAGCACAGACCTGTCGGCGGACGAGCGCAAAGCCTGGATCAAAAAGCTAACTGCCTGGCAAAAAGAAGTGGACGATTACGGCGTTGACACTGGGTTTGGTGCAGCCATCGCCGCTGCCGAGCAGGGCTGGGATTATCCGCCTTTGTTGAAGGTTCTGCGCGAAGGCCAGATTACCGAAAAAGGGGCCTGGGAGGGCGAGTCGCCCTGGTACGCGGACGACCTGGCTTTGGCCCGTTTGAATGTATTGGAACGGCAGGGGCGCACCACCGAATATCTCCGTTTGGCCGAGGCGGAGGGTCAGATCGCTCTATACTTGACTATGTTGGTCAAACTGGGGCGCGGCCAGGAAGCGGTTGAATATGCCAAACAATATATGACCACCACCGACGAAGCTCTGGCTCTGGCCCAGGCCCTGCGCGAACACAATCAGCCGGGTGACGCCCTCAAGATAGCTGAGCAGGGCTTGTCGCTGCACGGCGAGAGCCTGCCGCTGGCCCGCTGGCTGCGTGACTTTGCGGCGCAAATGTTTCAGCCGGAACTGGCGTTACAGGCTGCTAAAGCTGCCTTTGGTCGCTCTCCCTCGCTGGCCGAGTATCTGGCCGCCGAAGCGGTCGCCGGTTCAGCCTGGCCCGCTGTCAAAGGGGAACTGCTCAAACAACTGGCGGCAACACATTATGCTCCTAGCAAGATTGATATCTACCTGCACGAAGGGATGGTTGATGAGGCCGTCAAAGCGGTTGATAAATCATCCTATATTGGCTACGATGCCCTGGAACGGGTGGTGGACGCGGCCACAGCACGCCACCCCGATTGGGTCATTCGCCAGTGCCGCAAGCAGGCTGAGGAGATCATGGACGGCGGCAAGTCCCAATATTACCATCATGCTATTCGCTGGCTAGAAAAGACCCGCCTGGCTTACCTGGCCGCCGGTCAAACTCAGGAATGGCGCTCGTATCTGGAGGGCCTGATCACCAAACATGCTCGCAAGTATTCGCTTCGTCCCCAACTTGAAGCTCTGAGGAAACGTTAACCCTTCAAACGTCTAACGTTATAACGCAACATGGCTCCTTTCAACACTCACTTTTTAGTCGCCGAAAAAATCTGGCCCGATTTACCCGGCCCCTGGCAGCCCTACTACGGGCAGTTCTGTTTTGGCTGCGTTGCGCCCGATGTGGACAAGCTTTCTCCCGTCCTGACCCAGCGCGACACCCACTTTTTTGATCGTTTTGGCGATTATGAATTGATGGCTACCGACCGCAGCGCCGCTTTTTTGCGGCATCAAGCAGAATTTCTAATCCACCCTTTTGCCCAGCTTGCCCCCGCAGCTCAGGCCTTTGCTTTGGGCTATCTCTGCCACCTCTGCGTAGACGAGGTTTCCAAACACCTCTGGCGGCGCGAAGCCTGGCTGCCCTTCAAAGATATTGGGCCGGGGCCGACTTTTGCCGCGCTGGACGAATTTGCCCGTGAGCAAACAGACAATTACCCTGCTATTGTAACAGCCCTGGAGTCGCTGCAAATTATTGAGGTCATTCCGCTCATTCCTCTAGCCGATTTGGTTGCCTTTTGGCAAGGGGTTACCCAATTTGTTCAGGCCACCGATGCGGAAGGCGAATACCTGGCTCTGGTGGACATGTTCGACCGGCCCACGCCGGAACAGCGCCAGGAAAAATTAGCCTCTTTTCGCGCCGGGGTTGATCTGGCTCGCCAGCGGCTTCACTATCTGCAATTGGATAGATTGATGAGCGCCAGCCTGACTCGCAGTTACAGCCGCCTGGCCGATTTAATTGAAGGCCGTGTGCCGGAGCCGAGTTACCCCATTTTGAAGTAGACCTCAAACAGGTTATCCCTACTTATCGCTTAACGACTCAGCCATGTCATTTCGAGCGACGGCAGTCGTGAGAAATCTTCTAATCCGCAGTTTAAAGACAACAATCTCGGAGATTTCTCGGCTTTCAGCCTCGAAATGACATGAAGGATGAGTAGTTATTTATTTTTCCAAATGATTGGAAAATATAACGTCTGAACCTTAAAGTAAGCCCGGGCCGTCAGCCGCAGTGGGTCATTCAAATCGTCGTCAATTGTCACCCGGTTTCTGATACTGCTGCTGGTATAACTGACCAGAGCGCGATAGGTTAGCGTGGCAGTTTGATTTTGGGCCAGGGGGGTGGTCCAGGTAAAGCTTTTGCCCTGGCTAACCAGCGTCCCCTGACTGGGCGGGTCAATTGCTACCATTTCTAAGACAGCCGGCAGCGTATTGGTGGTGGTTATGAGCGGGTCATCTACCACTCCATCATTTTTTAAGACAATGGTATAGGTCAAAATATCCCCTTCGACAAGGCCTGTAGCCGGGGTGACGGTAAAGGTGGAGCCGCTCAGATCGGGGAAGTTGACCTGCACCTGAGCCACCCGGTCAAAGCGCAGGTTATGATCCGGGTAGACCAGCCAGCTTACTTGGTTAACTGTTGTGCCCAGCGGCAGCGAGTCAGCCAGGCTGGCGGTGTAAGTCAATGTTTTGGAGGTATTCCGGGCCAACGGCCCACTCCAAACCAACTCTCCTCCCACCAAGCTCATTTCCGATGAAGCTGTGCCGAAGGTCAATTCGGCGGGAAAGGTAGCGGTAAAAGCGACAGTAGACAAATCGCTCCAGCCATCGTTGGTCAGCAGGGCTGTGTAGATAATATCCGTGCCATCGGTTGTCGCGGACACGTTGGGCGTCACGGTCGAAGCGCCCAACCAACTGAGCCAGCCCACCGCGCGCTGGAGCAGCCGGGCACGGTCAGCCGCAGCCATCACTTCCGGGCCAAAGGCCATAAAGTTGGTGTGCCAGGCCCGGCCGCCGGAACCAACCCCCTGGTTGGTCAGACTGTTCGGTTGGCCTTCCGGCCCCACCCCGGCAATACGGGCCGTGGCTGTTGGGGTCAAGGCGTCGGTCCAATTGTCATAACCGAGAGGAAATTCCAGTGGATAGGGACCCAAGGCCGTGCCCACCGGACTTCCGGGCTGCCCCATGAAATAGGTGCTGCTGTAATCCTCAATATGAGCCGACACACCCAAATAGTTTTGGGCAAAGCTGCTGGGTGTGTGGTTAGGTAATCTGTAAATGTAATCTTGACCGCTTAACAACAGCCGTCCGCCGGCGTTGAGGTAGGCCGCCAGGCGATCCTCTTCTTCGGTTAACAGCGGTTGAAACCAATCATAGGCGGTGTACCAGATGGTCATGGGGTACATTCGCAAGGTTGCCAGGGACGGGCTGGGCGGCGCTGCTCCGGACCAGGATTTGGGTACTAACCAGTAGTCGTAAGGTATTTGGTTGGCTTCCAGCGCACTTTTGTATTCAGCCGCAAAGCTAAACCAGCGGTCGTCGTCAACCAATAGCACCGGCGCGGGGCTTTTGGTGGTGTGGGTAACAACGCCGCTAATGGTCGGGTTGCCGGCTGCTTGAACTGTCAGAGTGCGCGTATCAGAGACGTGCCAACTGTTGCTCACATTGACCTGCACTCCCATGGTAATGGTTTGCGATTGGCAAGAGGTCAGGGACAGGCTGGGGGGTGGGGCTGGGTTGACCGGCCAGTTATAGGGCGTGCCGCTGCTCAGGGAGAGGTTGAAAGTGGCCGGAGACGCGCCGGTGTTGCGAACCCGCACCGTATGAGTGGCTACTGCGCCAAAATTAGCGATAACCGTCTGCTCGGCGGGGGTTACCTCTACGCCGGCGGGGGTAGGCGGCTGGAGGAGCCAATCGAGGGTGCGGGCTAAAGTTTGGCTGCGATCGGCTCGGCTGTTGATCGCCTCAAAACCAAAAGGCAGAAAAGTAACTCGATAGGGGAGGCATAGGCCGGTATAAACTCCGGCCAGTTGGTTGTCATTCCTGTAAGTCAATAAATTCCGGGCAAAATCGCTGTTTAAGTTCTCGATTACGTCGGGATGAATCTGGTTGTCGGCGCCGTCGCCCCCGGCAATGGTCAGCGACAATCCGGCAAAGGGGCTGGTTATTACTCCTGTAGCCGAAAAAACATTGCTGTTTTCCTCAAGAAACTGCGCTTTGAGATAGCCGCGAAAATAGGGGGCGCTGCCAAAAATGGAACCGCCGCCGTCAAAAAAGGCAACGTCCTGCCCGCTGAGTAATAATTTGCCGCCCTGGCTCAAAAAACCGCGCAACGGCGCATCGGCTCCCACATAGCCCGGCGAGTCGAGCGGCGCAGACCAAATAACGACATCATAGGCAGTCAGGGTGCTGGTTACAGGCACATCATTAGGCGTGTCAAACGGCTTGGTGATGGACCAGGTATCATAAGGATACCGCAGATCGGTTAACGCTTGTTGGTAATAGCCAATTTCACTTTCCTGGTACCAGGGACCGCTGTCTACGAGTAAAATTTGGGGGGCCGGGTCCAACCAAAAATCCTGATGGGTAACGCCGCCGTCGTTGATAGTCAGGCCAACAGCCTGGGTGATGCGGTGCGCGGCGGCGACAACAGTGGCTGTGTAGATGCCCACGCCTTCGGGCAGGTTTAAGCTGTAACTGCCATTAGCGCCGGAGGTAGTCTGGACGGGCGTTCCGGCAATGGTAATCGAAGCTGCCAGCGGCAGGCCGGTTCCGGTTTCACGGACAACTCCGGCCAGGGCGCCGGTCGGTTGGCGAGTCAGGTTGAAATCCTGAACGGTGGGTACACCCTGGACAACCGTAAGGCCAAATTCCGTAACGGGGTTATAACCAAAAGCTGAAGCAGTAACATCATAAATGCCGGGGGCTAATCCTTGCAGATAAGTTCCGCCGGTGGCCGTTGTCGCGTAAATTGTGGGACCTCCCCCGTGTGGGGTGATCTGGATCGTCGCTCCGCTGATGGGCAACCCCGCTTGAGTGACGGCCCCCTGAATCGTGCCAAATGAACCGGCGGCCATGACTGCATTGTAGGCATCAATGCGACCCCAGCCCGAATTGTTATTGGGAATAGGGTTGCCAAGCGCTACGGCAGTTGAGGTTAATAGGGTAGAAATAAGGCTCAGATTGCTGCTTAAGGCCGGCGAAGCTTGCAGCATTAAGGCGACTACGCCGGCCACGTGAGGGGTAGCCATGGAAGTCCCATTTAAATAACCATAGGCCCCGCCGGGGAGAGTGGAACGTATCTCTTTGCCCGGGGCGGTTATTTCCGGCTTGATTTTGCCCCAGGGCGACGGCCCTCGACTGGAAAAAAGGGCGACCTGGTCGTTGCTGTCCGTTGCTCCCACAGCTAAAGCTATATTCAAACTGCCCGGTGACCCCACCGTGTCCGGGTTGGGGCCGTTGTTGCCGGCGGCAAAAACGGGGTAAATGCCGGCGCTCAGCAAAGCTTGAATATCCGCCTGAAACTCGGTGTCGGCGCTGATATTACTGCTCCAGGAGTTATTAACCAGATCGGGGGCCAGGGCGGGGTTGCCATTGGGGGCTAGTATCCACTGGAAGGCGTTGTGCAGCCAGCTATTGAGCGCCCCGCCGCTGCTGTCAAAGGCTCTAACGGCAATCCATTTGGCACCGGGCGCTACGCCAATACCGTTATCACCCACAATTGTGCCCATTGTATGGCTGCCGTGCCCACTGCTATCAACCGGATAAGTCGCACCCTCGCCTGTAGCATCGAACCAGTTGCCCAGATGTTGGGGCAATCTGCCGGGACCGGTATAGCCTCGATACTTTGTTTGCAGCGCCGGATGCGCCCAATCTACGCCCGTATCAATGTTGGCAACCACCACCCCCGCGCCAGTAATCCCCAGCGCTTGATGCACTAAATTTGCTCGAATTTTGGCAACACCCCACTCCGGGAAGGATTGAAGATAGGGGATAGCAGATAGAGGATAGTGAATAGTGGATAGTGGATAGTGGATAGAACTGTTTACTATTTTCCATCTTCCATCTTCCATTTTCCAGTTACTATCTTCCAGCTTAACCTCTTTATCCAGCCGGATAATTTGCACGTCGGGGCGTGCGGCCAGGCTTAAAATCAGGTCCAGCGAGCCTTTAGCCGCCACAGCATTGATAATCCACAAGGGACGAACATCGGCGGCGGCGCTGATCTGCCCCTGGCCGGTCAAAGAAGGGGCAGCCGGTGGACTGCTTAACGTTTGCAATACGCCGGCCTGGGTGTTGCGGGCCGTCTGCTGGAGGGCGTTGACCACAGCCGTGCGCCTGAGCAACGGATCGGCAGCATTTTGTGGCCCCAACGCCGAGGTTGTGGCGGCGAGGTTGGTGGTAGCGTTGAGGTAAACAATAAAGGGAACCGGGGCTGAACCGTTTTGCAGCAGCTTTTTGAGAAGCTGGGGTTCAATCTTGGTCAGCAGAGTTCGCTCCAGCGAAGACGGGAGAGCCGGTTCAGCCGCAGGAGCAGTGGGCAGGGGGTCTGAGTCTTTGGGGGGCAGCGAGTCTGGCTCCTGAGCAGAAGTAGGCCAGGCCAGTAAAACGGCCATGCTAAAAAACAGGACGAGGGAAAAGAGAAGAACGGGAATTAGTTTGCGCATGGGCTGGGTTCCTGTCTATAGGGTGAGAAAATCTCGATCAATTTTAACTGACGGGAAAATTTGAGCAGCTAACGATAGTTTAATCTACTCTATTTGGATTCAAAATCTGCGGAGCATGTTTGAGGATGTCCTTCAATTCAGCACATCACAATTTTGGAGGAGTAAGCCACACCTATCTGCCGAGAGGAGCCGCCCCTGGGGGTACTGGCTCCTCGGTTCATGATTTACGGAATTTATTCTGCCGCCGTCGGTAAGCTCAGCAGGGGTTGTCCCCGCAAGGCTGAGCGCATGGCCTGGCGGTCGTCCCAGGGATACTCGATCTCGCCGAAGCACATGCTCTGCTCATGGCCTTTGCCCAGGGCAATGACTATATCATCAGGACCGGCTAACTGTACCGCTCGATAAATAGCTCGGCCTCGGTCGGGGACCCGCTCAAAAGTCTGGCCTTCAATTGCGCCTTTAGCCATCATCGCCTCGGCGGTGGCGGCGATGATGGCATCCAGGTTTTCGGTGCGCGGGTCTTCAGCAGTGATGAGGGTCAGGTCGGCCAGTTCGGCGGCAATCTGGCCCATCATGATCCGTTTTTCCACATCGCGCAGCCCGGCGCAGCCAAAAACGGCAATCACTCTCCCCGGCGTCAGGGTGCGGGCAACGGTGAGCGAGCGGCGCAGAGCGTTGGGGGTGTGGGCAAAATCCACCACCGCCATAAACGGCTGGCCTTCATGGATGCGCTCCATCCGGCCCGGCACCCCGGCCAAAGCGGCGATGCCTTGCTGAACCTGGGCCGGGCTGAGGTGAAAGATCTCCAGGGCGGCGGCAGCGGCGGCCAGGCAGTTGCTTACATTGTAATCGCCTACCAGTGTGGTTTCGGCGGTAAGGGTGTGGCTGCGGCTGCGGAGGGTAAACTGGGTTTTGTCGGGCCGGTAAACAAGATCGTGGGCGGTCAGACTGGCCTCTGGGTGGCCGCTCACGCTGTAGCCCAGCCAGGCGATATTGCAGGCAGCCAGCTTGGCTTTGAGATAGTCAAAAGACCAGTCATCGCAGTTGAGAATGGCGGTTTTGGGCAACCCTTTGGGCGCTGCCGTGGCCAATGATTCAAACAGCCCGGCTTTGGCAGCCCGGTAGGCGTCGAGCGAGCCGTGCAAATCCAGGTGCTCATGGGTAATGTTGGTCACAATCGCCACATCGAAATCGCAGGCGGTCACCCGGTGGTGAGCCATGCCGTGCGAGGTGACTTCGAGCAGGCAGATTTCGGTTCCGGCTTCGACCATCTGCGCCAGGTAACGCTGCACATCGGGGGCATCGGGGGTGGTGGTGTGCAGCCCGGTGTCGAGGGTTTGCTCGCCGATGACGGCGTTGACCGTGCTAATCATGCCAACCTTGTGACCGGTGCAAAGCATGTGATACAGAAAGTTGGTGGTGGTGGTTTTGCCGTCGGTGCCGGTAATACCGACCATTTTCAGCCAGCGGGCCGGAAAATCGTGCCAGGCGGCGGAGAGATAGGCCAGTGCTTCCCGGCCATCGGGGACGGTGAGGCGGGGAGGCGGGGAGGCGAGGACGCGATGAGGCGATAATTCTTCCTCTCCTCGGCTCTTCGCCTCATCGCCTCCCTCTTCGCTGACGATGGCGGCTGCGCCTCTGGCTATGGCATCGGGGATGAAGCGGTGGCTGTCGAGGTTAACGCCACGATAGGCCACAAAGAGTGTGCCCGGCTCCACCTGGCGCGAGTCGGCGGTGATGCGGGTGATGTCGGGGTCGTTATTCTTGCTTTGAGTAAATTTATAAACGGGCAGTGCAGCTAAGAGTTTAGAAAGTTTCATGGGGAACCTAGAACGCAGATAAACGCTGATGAACGCTGATTTGCGCAGAAAAATTTATAAAAAAATCAGCGAAAATCAGTTGAATCTGCGTCATCTGCGTTCAAATTTTGGCTGGTTATGAAAAGTGCAAACATAGTGAATTTATGTGAAGTTCGTTTTGTTTAAGCCTGGCTCAATTTCATCGGGCGACTTTCGGTGCGTTCAGTTGGACTCCTGGGCAGCCAGAGGGTGAAGATGGAGCCTTTGCCCACCTCGCTGGTAACGGTAATTTGGCCGCCGTGGGCCTGGGCAATCCACTGGGCGATGGACAGGCCCAGGCCGGTCCCTTTTTGATTGTTGTCTTCGGCCCGGTAGAAGCGTTCAAAGATGTGGGGTAGGGCAGTCGGCGTAATGCCCCGGCCCGTGTCGGCGACGGTAATGCGGATCCACTCCGGTTCTCGAAACAGAGAGAGGGTGACATAGCCGCCGGGAGGGGTATGCTTGAGGGCATTGGTCACCAGATTGAGTAATAACTGCTTGAGCCGGTCGGCGTCGCCCTGGACCACCGCCTGGTCCTCGTGCCCCAATTGAATATTAACCCCATTAGCCGTGACCCGCGCCTGGCGATAGACATCGAGAATAATGGTGTCGAGTTCTACCGGCTGCATGCGCAGGCTCAAGCCGGCATCGGCCTGAGAAAGTAGCAGCAAATCGGCAACGATGCGCGACATGCGGTCGAGTTCGCCGTCCATAATCGAGAGCGCTTCATTTAGCTCATTAGGGTCGTTGGCCGCGCCCCGGCGCAGTAAATCTACGTTGCCGCGAATCACCGTCAGCGGGGTGCGCAGCTCGTGGGATACGTCGGCGCTGAGACGCACTTGGGCTTGAAAGAAGTTGTCCAGCCGCTCCAGCATGTCGTTGATGGTCACAATCAGCCGGTCAATTTCGTCATTGGTGTTTGAAACGGGCAGGCGCTGTTTCAAATCCTGGGCGCTGACAATCTGCGTAGCAGCCTGGTTGATTCTTTCAATGGGGCGGAGGGTAGTCCAGGCCAGAAATGCGCCGACCAGCCCGGCTAAGATTAACCCGGCCAGCGTGCCGCCAATCAGAAAAAAGAAGACCTGCTGGAGGGTGTCCTCTACTTCTTTGAGTGATTGGCCTACCTGAACGGCGCCTACTACGCGCGGCCCCAGTCGAATGGGGGCGCTGTAGATTCTGATAGGCGTTTTATCAATAGTAATGGTTTTGAAAAGGGAATGGCCGTCGCGGTTGGCCTGTAACATTTCTTCGTCGGCGGGAAAGCGCTGTTTGCCCAGGTTGTCGGTGGCCGTTACCAGGGTGCCATCCGCCTGGATAACCTGGATAAAAATGGCCGGCGAGGAAAAAACGTTAAGCTCAGGGACTTCAATCCCGACCACATTGCCGCTCTGGCGGATCACCGCCTGGGCCACGATGCCCGCGCCGACCTGTTGCGCGCGGTCTTGCAAGTTGCCGTTTATCTGGCTGTGCAGCGAGTATTTAAGCACCCAATAGAGCAAGATGCTGAAAGTAACCAGAATTGCTCCCAGCAGAAAGGTATACCAGAGGGTTAGACGAATTCGAATCGGCATGAAAAATTAAGAAATTAAGAGAGTAGGGAGTAAGGAGTAGGGAGTAGGGGGTAAGAAAGGAGTAGGGAGTAGGGAGTAGGGAGTAGGGAGTAAGAAATAAGTTGGGTGGCGGTGAGAGAAAAGGGTAAGGTCATAATACAAAAAATCCAAAATCTAAAATCCAAAATCGTTTAGCTTTCACGCAGGGCATAACCGACCCCACGAATGGTGTGCAGCAGGCGTGTTTCACCCTCGGCCTCTAACTTTGAGCGCAAGTAGCGAATGTAAACTTCGATAATGTTCGACTCGCCGCCAAAATCATAGCCCCAGATGCGATCATAAATCTGGTCGCGGGTAAGCACCTGGTTGGGATGGCGCATAAAGAGTTCAAGCAGATCATATTCTTTGGCGGTCAGCTCCACGTTGCGCTGGCCGCGATGAGCCATGCGGGTGGTGGGGCTGAGGGTCAAATCGGCAAAGGTGAGCGGGGCGTCGGACTCGATGGGGGCGCGGCGGCGGCGCAGGGCGCGGACTCGCGCTAAAAGTTCTTCAAAGGCAAAAGGTTTGACCATGTAATCGTCGGCCCCGGCTTCCAGCCCGGCCACTTTGTCGGGAATGGCGTCTTTGGCCGTGAGCATCAGAATCGGGACTTGAAGTTCCCCCTCACGAATACGCCGGCAAACGTTCAAACCGTCAATGCCGGGCAGCATGACATCCAAAATAACCAAATCTGGCAGCTCGCCGAAGGCCAATTCCAGCCCGGTTTCACCATCGGTGGCTTGAATCACATTATATCCTTCGCGCCGCAACCCCCGGCTGATAAAACCGGCAATCTGCGGTTCATCCTCAACCAACAAGATTTTGTCGTTCATGGAAGATTATTTCTCTACTTTTAGATGGACTTGGTTCGTACATAATATTATACCAGAGGACAGCGGGGAGTTCAACGTTTTTGAGTTACACATTAAATCTGCCCCACTTCTTCCAGTTGCCCCATTGTTACCGAGAATAGTTTGGAGCGCTGGCGAAACGTCTCCTCGTAATCGCTCCAATCGGTGGTGGTCAGGAGGGCCTGGCCGGCTTGGTCCACAATATTGATGATATGCTGGCGGCGCTCGGCGTCGAGTTCGCTCATGACATCATCAAGCAGAAGTACTGGGGTTTCGCCGGTGCTTTGTTGCATCAAGGCTACTTCGGCCAGCTTGGTGCTTAGGGCGGCGGTGCGCTGCTGCCCACGCGAACCGTAGAGGGTCATATCAATGCCATCTACTAAAAAGTGCAAATCGTCGCGGTGCGGGCCAACCAGGGTTACGCCGCGTTGGATGTCTTCACGCCGGGACTGCTGTAAATAGGCCAGAAATGTCTGGCGCACCTCTTTCACCGGCGGAGCGACCGTACTGTAGGGGGCCAGGTCTTCCATAATCAGGGGCAGCTGGTAATCGGGTTTGGGGCGCTGGTACAGATCAAAGCTGGGGGCATAGTACAGACGCAGCCCTTCTTTGCCGCCACTGACTTCGCGGTGGCGCTGGCGGGCTACTGCGTCCAACTCCAGTACGGCGTTGTGGCGCTGTGTCACCAGAGTAGCCCCATCGTGAGCGATTTGCTCATCCCAGTAAAAGAGTTGATCGGCGCTGCCGTTGCGCTCGGCCAAATCTTTGAGCAGGGCGTTGCGATTAGCCAGGACTTTATTATAGCGGGTGAGGGCCTGACAGTAGTCCGGGTTGATCTGGCATAAGGTGGTATCCAGATAGCGGCGGCGAATGGCCGGCGCGCCGGTGACCAATTCGATATCTTCGGGCAGGAACATGACCGTTGTCAATTTGCCGACAATGTCTAAAGCCCGCTTTTTACTGCCGTTGAGCCGAATATCTTTGCGAAAGCCATCATTTTCACGGACCAGGGTAATGGCCAGCCGAAAACTATCCAGCTTAGTTTTGACGGTGGCTTCAACGCGGGCAAATGGCAAAGGTTCTTGTTTAAGGGTTAGCCAATTGATAAGCTGCTGGTCGGTGCGGGCGTGGACGCTGCGGGTGGTGGACAGAAAAAAGATGGCTTCCAGCAGGCTGGTTTTGCCCTGGGCGTTATCGCCGCGCAGCAAAATGGGGCCGGGCGGCAATTCGACGGCCAGGCGGCTGTAATTGCGGTAATTGGTTAGGGATAGATGGCTAATGTGCATGCTAAAGTTGGGTATAAGGTTGAAATGTAAAACGTGAAACATAATGGTTTTAAGACCATCAGGTTTCACGTTGTTAGAATTATAACATAAGAGGAGGGGGGAATGAAAAGCGGGGCGTGGATTCGGCCCAATTTGCCCAAAATTAGCAGAGCCTTCCAATATGGAAGGCTCTGTTATTTTGATTGAACCGTATTAGGTTGTGATGAAGTTAAAGCGCGGGTCGCTTTTTAATAAATTTTGTGGGTGGCGGGGTTCTACCCTGAACCTCTCTGCACAACCCAACTTATTGTGTATTAGTTTGACCCCGTCTGCTTTGAATCTAGTGTACCAGAGAGTAGTACTTTAGGGTAGTGACAAATGTCATTAGGTGGCATGAAGAATGTCATTGCGAGAGGGGCAGTCTCGAAGCAATCTCCGCTCCAATGGGAGACTGCTTTGCCTGCGGCTCGCAGTGACATGGGATGACTGACGAGGGAAGTTATGTAGTGGCAACTTTAGTCGTTCTGCACTACACTCCCAAAAAACAACGACTGAAGTCGTTACTACGAGTTATTTTTTGCAAGGAGGTTGTTGATCTCTCGCAGCTTCGCCAGCCGCTGTTCGGCCTGGGCGCGGCTGATTTGCAAGGCATGCAACCCTCCAAACCCTTCGATAATAAACGAGGCGGAAACGGTGCCGTATAAGGCCGCTTGCACCGGGTCGCCCGTTTCAAGGTAGCCGACGGCAAAACCGCCGCAGAAAGAATCACCCGCGCCCGTCAAATCGTCTACTTGGGCGGGATAAGGTAGAATTTGATAGAAAACATCACGCTCGCGGTCATAGAGGGCCGCGCCGTGATCGCCTTGTTTGATGACCACAATTTTTGGGCCGCGCCGGGCAATCTGGCGGCAGAAAACGTCAACCTCGTAAGCGGGCATCAAACTTTCGGCTTCGGCCTCGCTGGGCATAAAGGCGTCAGCCCGGCCGAGGAGCCTGAGCAGGTCGGGATCATCAAAGTTACCGCTGAGGTAATAGGGTAGAATATCTACGGAGACAAAAATATCGGGCCGCTCTTGCAAGGCCTCAATCCAGGCCAGGGTTGTTTCCAGACGCATCGGTGACAAGTGGATCGAAGCCACATTCCATAAGGGGGGCGCTATTTCTTGGGGCAAGGGTGAGTTGCGGAGATGAACGCGCTGGGCGGCGGCGCTGTAAGCGGCGCTCTCCTCGGCTGTCAATGGAGTGCTGCTAAAAGGGCTGGGGGTTAAGAGGACCACTTCGGTGTTGCGGGAAAAGTAGCGCCGGTAGCCGCTCAACTCGTAAATAGTCCAGGCGCGCAGCGTTTCTTCGTCTTTCTGGATCAGGCCGGAGGTATCAATGGCGCTCTGCTGGAGCCGAGCGGTGTATTCGGGCGGCCAATCGTAGCCGACAACGGCGGCAATGCCCACTTGATTTGACCAAATATTGGCTCCAACGGCGGCATAAAGGGCATTTCCACCGGGGTCAGCCATGCTGGTGCGGCCATCGGCATAGACGGTGTCGTTCAGGGCCAGCGAGCCAACGCAAAGATGTTTTGTTCCCAAGATGTCCTCCCCGGATTGCAGAATAACATAAGCCGGGCGCTCTGTCAATGGGGCAATATAACAAAAAGCCGCCCCGTTGTCCCTTTGACAGGTGGGCCGGCTTCTGGTCCAAATAGGCGAGAGAGTTAATCGAAGTCAAGCCAAATTATGATAAAGCTCCAGCGTTTGCCGGAACACTTCAATTCCGGTAGCATCTCTAAACGAAACCGGGTCAAGTAAAGCCCAGCCGGCTACAGCCAGCAAGCTGCAAATACAGAGCAGTAACAAACAACCACAACCATAGAGGAGATATTGAGTGGATTTATTGTTGCGAGCTGCCGGTGCGCCGGGCGGAGGGGCGTAAGCGGGCGCTGGTTGGGGCGGAGCCTGGTAATAGGTTGGTCCGATATCGGCTCCGGCTAGCTGAAAGACCAACGCTGTTTGCCCAATACCGATGCTATCGCCGGGATTAAGGGCCTGCGGCATGGTAATTTGCATCCCGTTAACAAAGGTGCCGTTGGTGCTGCCCATGTCTTCGATAACGTAACGGCCCCCTTGCCAGCTCACACGGGCATGGCGGCGTGACGATTCGGGGTCTTGGAGGACAATATCCAGCCCTTCTTCTCGCCCCAGGATAACCTGGCTGCCAGAGATGACAAAGCTCATCCCTGCCTGAGTGCCCTGCCGAACCACCAGGGTGGCAGTGGGCCGGCCCTGCCCCATCATCGTTGGTTCGTTGTCGTACATTGTCGTGCGGTCCTCCTGGTCGAAATAGTGAAAAATAGCAGCGGGCTTGTCCCTGCCTCAGGCGACCTAATGAACATTAGACAATTATTTCAGTAATTGTTGTAGGGGCACGGCCTTGCGCCTGCCCCTAGGGGGCGACCGCAAGGGTACGTACGCCCCTACATTACAGGATTATCTTCTTAAAATCCATAAGGTCGCGGCTACGATTACTTTAGGGTTTGACCTATATTAGCAAAGAAACCAGAAGATTGTCAATTTTTCCGGCAGTCACTTACTGCCATGTGACCCATTCAACATCCAAATCATCATCGCTGCCGTTGGGAAACCAAAGCTTGCCCAGCCGGCCCTGGTTGGTTCGATAGCAAATTGATCGTCCTTCGATAAGCTCATTACCTGAATCGGCGGGGTCGTCGCTGCCATCAATAAAATCATAGGCTCCAAAAGCAGCGTTCTCGCAATCACTTTTTGATAGATTGTTTAAATCGCTCAAATCTCGCATAGGGGCCAATTGCGCGCCATTCCTGGTTCTAAAGAATCGTTCGTCATCGTCAACTTCCCACCTGAAGTCGTTGCCGCCGTCGTCAACGTCAATAGTGTCACCATCTGAGAGCTCGGCTGAACCGGCTGAGACAATGGGGTTGTTGACCTCGACCCGGATTTCTTCTCTGTACTCAGAACCGTCCAACCGAATGACCCGAAAATCGTAGGTTTTTGATTCTTTGGGGCAATCTGTCATATTAGCCGAACCGCCCACGCCCTGGTCCTCAAAGTAAACCTCGCGCACCCCACTGGTATTCCAGGTGACGTTAACACACTCTCCCCCTTCAATATTAGTGGGTGAAACATTGAAGTCAATAAAGGTCGGTTGGCCGGTGGCGGTAGGGGTGAGAGTCGGTGGGACGGTGGGGGTAAGCGTAGGTGGGATGGTGGTAACGGTGGGGGTATGGGTTGGCGGCACTACCGTTGCGGTCGGCGTAGGCGTGCCGGTGGGGGTGGGCGGGGCCTGGGCAACCGCCACGTTGTCTACATTGGCGGTAGTAGAAAAGGCAGGGTCGGCGGCTACCCAGCCGATGCCGTCGGCTGCCGGGCTAAAGCGGATTTGCCACCACTGGCGGGTTTCATCGCGGCCAATAATTTCAACAGTTACGCCGGCGGGCAGGAGACCCAGTAAGTCATACTGAATCCCCGGCCCGGAGCGCACATTGAGATCGGTTTTGGTGGTCAGGGAAGGATTGGCCGGTACAGTGGGGCTTGGCGTCTCAGTCGGCACTGTTGGGGTGGGGGTCTCGTCTCCGGCGTTGTCAGCGCCCGCATTTACCGTCACAGTAGTGGGGGCACTGACCTGTCCTTCTGAGTTAAAAGCTTTGACTTCGAGCGTATAGCTCCCCGGAGCAGGCGGTGTCCATTGGAAGGAAGCAGTCAGAGTGGCCTGGCCTTGCTCCACCGGGCTGACGGCATCGGCGGTTTTGATGTTGCTCACCCACAGTTCCATCCGTTTGACGCCTGAGGGATCCGAAGCGGTCGCCTGGACCGTGACCGGCACGTTGACTTGCACCTGGCTGTTAGCCATAGGCGCGGTGATAACAACGGTGGGAATTCCGCCTACCGTTGAGCCGCGATCCTGGGTTAAAAAGTAAGCTGTGACCCCAGCAATAATGACGACTACCAAAATTAAGGCAATAATCCCACCGACCACCAGCATATTGAAGCCGGACGATTCGGCCGGGGGAGGGGCTGAGATAGGTCGGGGGGAGGGCGGGCTGCTCACGCGTGGCGGGACTGGCGGCGGCGAAGCAACCGGCGGCGGGTAGGTCCGCTTATCCATCGAAATTTGCGTTATACCGATGGTAGTGGGGGCGGCAAACCCTTTGACCCCAAAAACGGACGAGCCGATGCTGATAATATCGGCCGGTTGTAAGACCTGCTGACCTACCACCGGCTTGCCGTTGACCAACGTGCCGTTGGTGCTGCCCAGGTCTTCAATAATTATTTCATCGCCCTGGCGAAGCAGGCGGGCGTGATTGCGCGACACCTGGGTGTCGTCTAAAACAATATCATTTTCCGTACCCCGGCCAAAGGACAGGGTGTCCCCGGTAATCGGAAACCCTTTGCCCGCCAACGGCCCGGCATGCACAACCAGTTGCAGTTGACCGGGACCGGGATTATAAGCTGATGGATGACTCATAAAAAGAACTCCCCCGATTGATGTGCGTGACTTATGATAATCCTATTTGATTGTAAACTCAAGTTATTCGTTTGTTTGTTGTATGGGATTGTATACTCGCCAGTCACCAAAACCTTCATTGTTTTCTGTCAAGTTGAGTTTGAAGGCAAAGTATGTTACATTAAGCCTAAGTTAAACAATTAAACCCTGTGGGAGGCATACTATGCGTAAATCTCAAATCGGGCTGGTGGCGATTATTTCGACGATTTTGACCTTGCTGATTATCGGCGGGTCGTTATTGATTTTTGGTCAAGTTTCAGCCGCGCCGGATGAAACAGCTCTGGTTCAAACCAACGCCTCTCCGGGCTATACCAGCGTTTCGGCCCTGGCTTTTGGGCCGGTGAGCCAGTTTGCGGTTTATTACAAAGATTTTAACCAGCAGCTTTTAACGCTGGGCAATCAACCGCGCAATTTTACCGGCGACAGCAACCGTTTTATCGCCTCCCTCAGCCTGGCTAATCAAACGGTGTTGAGCGGCCTGACCGTATTTGGTCAGGATTTTGACCCTCAGGGCGAAATCCGGCTGCGGTTCAAACGCTGCGATCATAACCAGCCGCGCTGTATTGTCCTGGCTGAAACCGCCAGCGCCGTAGAATATGACGACGGACTCTTTGAAAATGTTTCACGGTTTAATGAGTTGGTAGATCATGCCTTTTACGATTATTTTCTGGAACTCGAGTTAACCGCCCTGGGCAACAGCGGGCTGCGCTCGGTGCGCCTGGAAACAACCAACGCCGGAACCGGATCGCCGCCCCCGGCCAATCTCCAGAAGTGGTCGCTTTCCGGCGAAACCACCAGTTTCCGCCTGCCCAACCAAACCACCACCCAGGCCCGCATCTGCACCGACGACTTTGGACATCTGGATAACCCCACCCATTACCCGATTCTGGTGGTTGACGGCCAGGTGATTAACCTGGCTTCGAATACCTGCATCGTGGTCTGGGGTTACAGCATTGAACTACGGCGTGACTACAACACCGGCCCGTCGTCGGGGACGTATCAATTTTTAAGATAGTAGGTTTCACCTAATCAAAAAGAGCAACGTTTGACCCAGCGGCGTTGCTCTTTTGATTCTACAGTTGGCTTGAAACTTATCGAAAAATTCGCTTTCAAACCTGTCGGGTCTGAGAGGTTTCTTACTTAAAGAATATCCAGAATACAACCAGCAGCAACACCAACGACACGCCGATTACAATGGGCACATCCTGGCAGGCAAATGGTAAGGTAATGCCCCCAATCTGGTTCAGAGTGCAGCTTGGGGTCTCTGACACTTTCGGCGTAAATTCGGCCCCGTCAGAAGCTACAGCGCAAATGACAAACGCTTCATTGCTTTTGGAGGGTGTAGCCGCCTCGCCATTTTTACGGGCTTCCAGGTAATAATTAACGCCGTATTCCACATTGGGGTTAAGCGTGGTGTCAGCCGGACAAAAGATAGAAGTTAAATGCTCGGCGATGCTGATTGGTTCCTGGGCCTGGGCGGCTGCGCCGGCCTGCGCCCCTAAGATTTCTCTGGGCAATTGGTCACAGCGGGCGGATGAACGACAAACTACCGCGGCCCCATCCGCATCAGTGCCTACCAATCCCGGTGAGGCCCGCCGAACCAGCGTCCATTCACCTTCGCTTTGCCCACAAGTCCAGTTCCAGCCGGGGATTAAACAATTCGATACCCCCCGCCGGCGCTGGTAAAGATCGGCATTAAAGAAGATTTCGTTGACTTCTTTATCATAATGCTGCCATTGGGCCTGGACTGTGCCCGGCGTTACGGCTGCCGAAAAAGAGGCATTTTGGTCAGCCGGGGTAACCGGAGCGCCAGCGGCCAGCAAGATATCCAGCTCAAACTCACTGCCGGCGCGGGGGACTACATCAACGTAGACGGTCGCCGGAATAGAACAAGAACCGTTATCAGCGTACAAGGTCAGGGTGTGCCGGCCCAGCCGGTTGGGTAAGAAACGGGCCCGGTCGCTGGTAGTATCGGGCGACTCGGAAGAGGTCCGGCCGGTGGGGTCTTCAAAGACGATGTCAATATTGGACGCGTTAATCACCTGATAATCCAGAATGACATACTCTCCCACTTCCGCTCTGACATTGATGGGATTGGTCGGCCGGTAAACATCACCTACGCCTAGAATTTCGAACCGGTTGATAACCGGGGAACCGTAGATACCGGGGCCACAATCGCGGACCACTTCCATGGTGACGCCCATGATTGGGCCAAAAAAGACGCCGTGCGGATTACGCATGCGCCAGAAGCTCTGGTGAATCCCCGGCGTAACCGGCGCAACCAGGGCGACTTCGAGGACAGCAGTCTGGTTGGGTTTGCCTTCGGGCACAATCAGGCGGCCTCGGTCCACAATGGTATTGCGCCGGGCCGGGTCGGTGGGAAAAGTGTACTCAAACGCTACGCCGCCGGAACCCATGGTTCGACCGCCATAAAAGGCCAATTCATACCCCGTTCCCCAGGTACAGGTTCCCACGTTTTGTAAGCGCCAGGCCCGGAAAACGGTCGTCCCCCCCACCACTTTAGGGGCCAGATCGTCATCTTCGGTAATGACAATCCGCCGGCTGGTATCCGCAGCATACGGCCCCAGGTATTCCGCCGCATCACACACCGGCGGGCTGACATTTAACAGGGGCGACTGCACCGGGCCGGGAGGGACGCCGGGAGCCGGCGGGGGCGGGGGATAGCGTGGAATAGGTGTGGCGGTTGGGTTGGGGGTTGAAGTGGCAAGCACTGTCATAGTAATTGGCCCGCCGGACTGCTCGTCAGCCGTTCCACCAGGGGCAACCTGTAGTTGGGTGGTCGGAATGACGGTCGGCTGCAACTGAGCGCTTAATGAGACCGGAGTGGGGGGAGGAGGGGTCAGCGAAACAATCGTATCAGAGATAACTACATAATTTCTAACTTGTTCAGCCAACAGCGAGTTATTTGCATTAAAAGCTTTTATTCTGATAGTGTGGGTGTTAACCTCGGTGGGCCGCCATTCCTGGAGCAGCCCGCCGGCTTGGGGAATATCAGAGCGCATAAGCTGTTCAGTCTCGGCGCTCGGTTTTTTAACCCACAACTCCACCCGCGAGACTTCGCTGCTGTATTGACCGCTTTGAATATAGACCGGCCCGCCCAGCAGAACTTTGGTGCTCTCTGCCGGCGATAGGATCGCCGGAGGCGTTGGCACGGCCACTTCTTCATTACCACAGGCAGCCAGGAGCAAAGCCAGGGACGCCAGAATAAAAATTCGGGCTAAAACTGTTATGTGCTGAAAGAAATATTTAACCACTTCATCTCTCCTTAATGACCGCACCTTCCTGCCCTTACCCTACGAAGGAGGTTAGGATGGGGGTACCTGCACATCAAAACCAATCGCATTTGAGGAGTAGGATTTACCCTGTAGATTGTAGCCCACAACTTTTATGATATAATGCCCCACTTGTTTGGGGGTAAATGTTTGGGAGGCGGTAAAACTTTTCTGCTGAAAAGCGGCGGCGTCAGAGCGAACCAATACTTCCTGGTTGTCTGGCAGCGTCACATACAGGTCAACGTGAGATACCCCGGCGCTGGCATCGGTGCGAGAGCGAACCTCAATAGATTTGTTCACGGGGAGCGGCCCGTCGGGGGCGCGCACCAGCAGTTCAGTTTGAATTTCTGGCAGAGGTTGGGCTTCGGTTTCAGCCGAGCGGCAGGCTGTTACCAACCCCAGGCTCAGCAACAGGGTTGCCACAAAGCCTAATCGCCATCCGGTAGATTTTTTGACCCTCATATTTGACAGCTCCATGAGTGACGGTGACTTTCTCTAATTATACAATATGTAAACTCAATATGTAAAGTTAATTATAACATAACGTGAAGAATTTGGGTAGTTAAACCTGTTCTTTTTGAGTGTTGTTCCAGTTCAACAGACACAAAAGAAGTAGTGAACAGTAGTCAGTAGTCAGTAGTCAGATAACTGATTACTGGTCACTGATAACTGATTACTATTTCTCCTGAGTCGGCAAAGCGCTGGTTGAGTGTGGGAATTTTGTGGCCCGTTTTTAGCCATTTTTAATCTAAATATGCTATGATGAGGCGTCACCAATTGTAAACGATGAAGGTTCTTGACGTGGCGGCGTATAATAGCGTACAAGAGAAGAGAACTCTTGAGCAAAATCCAACTGAAAACGCGCTCATTCAACGCTGGCAGCGCGGCGAAACTGCCGCCTTTGACGAGTTGTACACCCGGCATGCCCCGGCTATCTACCGCCTGGGTTGGGCCATGTTACAGCAGACGCAATCGGCAGAGGATGTGGTTCAGGAAACGTTTTTGCGCGCTCACAAAGCGCGGCATCGTTTTGATCCCAGCCGGGCCAGCTTTGGCACCTGGCTTTATCAAATTGCGCTAAACTACTGCCGCAGCCATTTGCGCCGTAAACGCCTGTTGACCATTCCCTGGCTGCGTCAGAACGAGGAGACGCCTGACCTGCCCGACTTCCGGCCCGGTCCGGAAAGCACGGCTCTGCGCGGCGAATACCGGCACATCCTGTGGGAAGCGGTGCAAAATTTGAGTGCGCCGTTACGAGAGGTGATTACCTTGCACTATTATTTAGAACTGCCTGCCGTAGAAATTGCGGCGATGCTTGACTGCCCGGAAGGAACCATCTATTCCCGCCTGCATAATGCCCGCCGCCGCCTGGCGGAAGCATTGGCGGAAAAGGGCTTGACGACCCCGGAGATGCTTGAGGCCCAGAATGCCCACTGAACACATTACTTCGGCTCTCGAAGCCTATCTGGATTATCGGCTTGCCCCAGACGAGCGCCGGGCTGTGGAGACGCATTTGGCCGTGTGCCCAACCTGCCGGGAGGATCTGCGGGTGGCCCGTCACTTGGCTAACGAATTGCGGCCCACTTTAATAGCCGCCCTGGGGCAGCCTGTACCTTCACCCGCACTGCGGCAGCGTGTCCGGCGCGCGTTCGAGGCCAATTCAGAGTCGCAACGTCGGTTCATCAGTTGGGCCGTTACCGGCAAGGTATTTAATGCTGTCGGAACTCTGGCGGTTATTGCTTTGCTGGCATTTGGTGTTTGGATGGTGATTCAAGGACAACTGCCGGGAGCTGAAGTTTTACCGCAATTTATCCCGCTAACCTCCGGCCCCGAAGAGATAGATGAGACGGTCGAGGCGACCGCCCCTACACCTGCGCCTACCCCCACGTCTACCCTGGCCCCGATCAAGTCTTTTGACAGTGATTCCTTGCCGGAGCCTGTGGTTCCGTTTGATATCAGTCCAGAAGAGAAGTCCCCGGAGACTCTCCCTGCGCCTGAATTTACCCAACAAGAAACGGCTGCGCCTCCTGTACCGGCCGAACCGGCCCCGGCGGTGATGGTCGAGTCACCCGCAGGAACGATTGCCTTCGCTTATTACAATCCGGCTCCGGGGCGGCAGGTTTATGAAACGCATCTCATTAATGCCGATGGCAGCAACCATCGTCTTTTTCCCCTGGACGGCATATCGGAACCGGCGCTCCGCGCCACTAACAATGGAACTTTTCACCTGGCCTATCGAGCTTACAGTGAACCCACCAGTCCCCGCTCGTTATTGAGCAGCGATCTGGAGGGTAGATTTCCTACTCGGGTGGGTGGTTTTTGGGAAGATGCCCAGCCCGATTGGTCGCCGACCGAAGAGCGGCTTATTTACGCCTCGCAGCGCGAAGTTGACCGGCATTGGCGGTTGTACACCTCGTGGGGAGATGGCACTAACGAAAAAAATCTACGTCGGGAAGGGGAGTCGCCTACTTTTGCCCCGGACGGCTTTCATTTTGCCTTTGTTAGTTGTGATAATACCGGCAATCGCTGCGGTTTGTGGGTAGGGGATTTGAAAACAAGCGAATACGAGTCTCAACCTATCCTGGAAGACCCGCTGGTCAAATCGCCGGATTGGTCGCCTGTGGCTGAAGAAATTGCCTATATGGCCAATCCCGGCGACAATTGGGACCTCTATCTGGTCAACAGTGACGGTACAAACGTGCGTCGTTTGACTGACGACCCGGCCATCGAGGGCTTACCCGCCTGGTCGCCCGATGGCAAATGGCTGGCCTTTCTGTCGAATCGCGAGGGCAACTGGGGCATTTGGCTGCTCCACCTGGCCAGCGGCGAAACCCGCCGTATCTTTGAGTTTGACGGCGGCATTTTCACCCCGCCCAATCGTTCCCCTTATGGTGAGCGCGACTGGTACGACGAGCAGATAAGCTGGGGGGAGTAGGAAGATAGAAGATGGTAGATAGAAGATAGTTCTATCCTCCATCCTCTATCTTCTGTCCGTTTGCTTGTGCCAGCGTTCCAGATCGGGCAGGTGCTCCGTGTAGTGCTCCCAGGTTTCTTCGGCGATGGATTGCTGTACAATTTTGCTGGTGAGGCGGGCGGGCGGCATGGCCCGGATGGCGGCCAGCATGGCCTGGTGGGCCTGCCGAAAATCGTCCTCTACCTCGGCCCAACTCCACTCCTGCCGCTCCTGAAAAAACTCGCGATTCAAAGCTTCCACATCCGGCATAGCTTTGAGCGGAAGATCGCTTTGATGTGACTCATTGAGCAGCGAGGCGCAGCGCCATTCCCAGGCGGCAATGTGGCTCAGGACATCCTTCACCGACCAGCCGTTGGCCAGGGTTGGCTCAAGCAGGGCTGTTACCGGCACGCTGCGATACAAGCGCACCAGTTGAGTGTAACCCTGCTCGATCTTTTCGATGAGTGCTTCAGGAGTGGTCTCCATTGATTCTCCTGGGAGTTAGGAGATTGGAGATTATTAGCCTGAATCTCTAATCTCCAATCTCTAATCTCACTACGAATAGGGAAAGTTGTCTATTCTGTAATCCTTTAGTTTAGAATGGACAGAGTCGGGTCGGCCTGGAATTGGCGCGGGCTGTGCAGTAAATTCTGTACGCTGACCGCCGCTGCTACCTTCCGCGCTACCGCCCGAATCGCCTGAGCCGCCGCCGATTCAGGGGCGCGGACCACAATCGGGCTGCCCTCATCACCGCCCATACGGACCTGCGGCTCCAGCGGCACTTCACCCAAAAAGTCGGCCCCCACCTCTTTGGCCATCGCCGCTCCCCCGCCGTGCCCAAAAATATCGTAGCGGTGGCCGGTGTCGGGGGCCACAAAATAGCTCATATTCTCGATCACCCCCAAAATGGGCACGTTCAACTGCTGAAACATGGCTACCCCGCGCACTACATCGCTGAGTGCAACCTGCTGGGGTGTGGTCACAATCACCGCGCCGGTCAGGCTGAGGCTTTGGGCCAGGCTCAAGCTGGCATCGCCGGTGCCGGGCGGCAGGTCAACCACCAGGTAATCCAGGCTGCCCCACTCCACATCCTGCAAAAATTGGCGCAGGGCATTGTGGATCATCGGGCCGCGCCAGATCACCGGCTGGTTGGCATCCACCAAAAAGCCCATGCTCATAATTTTAACATTATAGGCTTCGGGCGGGATAATTTTGTTGTTGTGGCCTTTGGGCCGCTCGTTGATGCCCATCATCATCGGGATGTTAGGGCCGTACACATCGGCGTCCAGCAGACCCACTTTAGCGCCATCCAGGGCCAGGCTGAGGGCCAGATTAGTCGACATGGTGCTTTTGCCCACCCCGCCTTTACCCGAGGCGACAGCAATGGCATTTTTGACGCCGATATTCATTTTGCTCATCAAGCGAGCGTCGGCGGGGATGTTGGAGTCAAAGCTGATATTGACCTTTTCCACGCCGGGAATGGCAAGCAAGGCCGCATTCGCATCGGCCTCCATTTTGTGTTTCAAAGGGCAGGCCGGGGTGGTGAGCATGATCGTAAAGTTGACCTGGCCTCCGTTGATTTGCACATTTTTGACCATATCCAGTGTGACCAGGTCGCGATGCAGTTCCGGCTCGATGACGTGGCTGAGCGCCTCCATCACTTGAGCTTCAGTGACTTTTGACATAAATTTACTCCTGGCTAAAGATAAGAAAGGCAGGTCTTAGACCTGCCCTAATAGTAATGGTAATTTTAATGGAGGTAAAGCATCGCGGCAAATGTTACGACCCGGCCTGCATTTTAGGCCGGATTTCGTAGACGCAAGCGCCGTCACCCCGGGCCAGATGGCCCTTACGAGTCACTTGGGCGTCGAGTAGGGACTCTAACATAGCTTGATCGTGGCTGCAAGCGGCGTCACATCCAGCAGCGACATTGATAATTGGGCAGTTGGCCTCGCGCAAGATAAAGGTGTCTTCCTGAACCCGTTCCCAGCTCGACATATAGCCGTCGGCCTCGCGCAGTTGGGTCACTTGTTCCAGGCGAATATCCAGGGTTTTGCCGTTGACCTTGCGCCGATAATCGTTGATGAATTGTTCGGAGCGCACCCGAAATACCGCATCTACCGCATCGGTGCCGTACAAATCGCGAATGGTTTCCAGGACGGTGCTGGCTAACTCCTCATACCGGCGCGGGAAATAGTTGCTCGCCGCCGCGCCGAGGCGATAGAGAAAACTGGGCCGGCCCATACCCCGCTGTACTTCTTCATATTCAACCAATTGATCGCTTTCCAGCTTGGTTAAATGCCGGCGCACTGCGACCGCGCTGATGCCCAGGATCTCGGCCAATTGATCGGCGGTCAATTCCTTCTCTTCTTTCAGCAGCGTCAAAATCCGACGGCGGGTCAGCGGCATATGTTTGTGAATCAGGGAGGTATTTTCACTACCAATCATCATTCGTTTCACTCCGGGGAAAGAAGATAAGAAATAAAAAATAAGAAATAAGAAGTGTAGATAATGAAGCGTTATTCTAATTTCTAATTTCTTAATTCTTATTTTTCTACTTTCGTATTTTATATGCTAATATCAATAAATTTTGTTCTCTGAACTTTCGAGATTGTACCACAACTTTTTCAACTTTGCAATATTAAATAACAAAATAGTTGACAAAGTCGGGGGGGTGTGCTACAATAGCCGCGCAATCAAAAATACTACTTATCCCCAATTGAAGGAGTTTTGAAGTTAAGATGTCCCTCGTAATCAAGGATTTACGCGTCAGCATTGACGAGAAACCCATTTTGAAAGGGTTGAATTTGGAAGTCGGCCTGGGCGAAGTGCATGCCATTATGGGGCCGAATGGCTCCGGCAAAAGCACCCTGGCTTATGCGCTGGCCGGCCATCCCAAGTATGAAGTTGAAGATGGCGAAGTTTGGATGGACGATGTCAACCTGTTGGAATTGACCCCCGACGAGCGGGCCAAGATGGGCCTGTTCCTGGCCTTCCAGTACCCGACGGCCATCCCCGGCATCAGCATGGCCAACTTCCTGCGTACCGCAGTGAACGCGGTCAAAGGCGAGAAGAACGGCGACGGTAAAACCAAAGGTATTCCCATCACCGAATTCCGCAAGCTAATGACTGAAAAGATGAACCTGCTCAAAATTGATAAAGAGTTCGCCCGCCGCTACCTGAACGAAGGCTTTTCCGGCGGCGAGAAGAAGCGGGCCGAGATTTTACAGATGGCTCTGCTGGAACCGAAGTACGCTATCCTGGATGAAACCGACTCCGGGTTGGATATTGATGCGCTCAAGGTTGTCTCTGAGGGGGTGAACGCCCTGACCGGCCCCAACCGCTCCTTTATTGTCATTACCCACTACCAGCGCATTCTCAATTACGTCAAGCCGGATTTTGTGCATATCCTCTACAACGGCCAGATTATCGAATCGGGCGGGCCGGAACTGGCGCTGCGGCTGGAGCAGGAAGGTTACGATAACTTAATCAAAGAGAAAGAAATGGAGGCGGCATAAGATGGCAACAACCTTTGATGTCAATCTTGATGATTATAAATACGGTTTTAGCGTCCCCGAAAATTACGCTTTTAGAGCGCGCAAGGGACTGGATGAAGATATTGTCCGCGAAATTTCGTGGATGAAAAAAGAGCCGGAGTGGATGCTGGAGTACCGGCTGCGCGGCTACCGCCACTTTATGGAGCGTCCGATGCCCCAGTGGGGCGGTCGCGGCAACCTCAACACCATTAACTTCGACGACATCTACTACTACATCAAGCCGGTAGATGCCGACAAAGCGTTTAAATCCTGGGATGATGTGCCCGAAGACATTCGCAAAACCTTCGACCGGCTGGGTATCCCCGAAGCTGAGCAGAAGTTTCTGGCCGGCGTCGGCGCCCAGTACGAGAGCGAAGTGGTTTACCACAGCATCATCGAAGATTTGGAAAAGAAGGGCGTTATCTTCCTCGACATGGACGCTGCCCTGCGTGAGCATCCCGATATTGTGAAAGAGTACTTCACTACGGTTATTCCACCGGAAGATAATAAATTTGCGGCATTGAATACGGCCGTTTGGTCGGGCGGCAGCTTTATTTATGTGCCCAAAGGGGTGCATGTTGATTTGCCGCTGCAAGCTTACTTCCGCATCAATGCCCAGAGTATGGGGCAGTTTGAGCGCACTCTGATTATTGTAGACGAAGGCGCTTATGTGCATTATGTGGAAGGCTGCACCGCCCCAACCTACTCGACCGACAGCCTACATAGCGCCGTCGTCGAAATCATTGTCAAAGCGAATGCCCGCTGCCGTTACTCGACCATCCAAAACTGGAGCCACAACGTTTACAACCTGGTCACCAAGCGGGCGCAGGCGTTCAAGAATGCGACGATGGAGTGGGTGGACGGTAACCTCGGCTCCAAAGTAACCATGAAATACCCGGCGGTCTGGTTGATGGAACCGGGCGCGCACGGCGAAGTTCTGTCCATTGCCTTTGCCGGCAAGGGCCAGCTTCAGGATGCCGGCGGTAAAATTATCCACGCCGCGCCGAATACCAGCTCGGTCATCACCAGCAAATCTATTAGTAAAGGCGGCGGGCGCACTACCTATCGCGGCTTGATTAAAGTTGCGCCGGGCGCGGTCAATAGCAAGAGCAACGTGGTTTGCGACGCCCTGATTTTGGATGAAGATTCCGCTTCCGATACCTTCCCCTACATCGAAATCGAAGAGCAGGATGTTTCCATCGGCCACGAGGCCAGTGTGTCCAAAGTGTCCGAAGAGCAGCTCTTCTACCTGATGAGCCGGGGGATTCCGGAAGACCAGGCGGCGAACATGATTGTCAGCGGTTTCATCGAGCCAATTGTGAAGGAACTGCCGATGGAATACGCCCTGGAAATGAACCGTCTCATCGAAATGGAAATGGAGGGGTCTGTAGGCTAATATGGCGGCGCAAGTATTAACCCCTACCCGTAAGTCATCTGACAAGTTACTGGAAGCGGGTGTTTTCACCCGCAGCACCGTCGAGGCTATAGCGGCTCATGAGCCGGCCTGGCTGCAAGATAAGCGCCAGACAGCTTGGATGGTGTTTGAAGAAACCCCTATGCCGACCACCTCGGATGAAGATTGGCGGCGGACCGACCTGCGCAAAATCCGTTGGGAAAAGTTCCGGTTGGCCGAAGCGTCTTCCGTGCAAGCCACCACCCTGGCGGATCTGCCCGACGATGTACGCGACGCCCTGGAAGAGAAATATCCGGCGGCAGGCCGCATTGTCATCGCCAACGACCGGCTGGTCTACCGTGAACTCGATCCGGCGCTGGCCGAGCAGGGTGTGATTTTTACCAGCCTGGCCGAGGCTGCTGTGGAGCATGCCGACTTGGTGCAAAAGTACCTGGGCAGCCAGGCTGTGCCGCCGTCAAACAGTAAGTTTGCTGCGCTCAACAGCGCCTTGTGGCGGGGCGGTGTCTTTCTGTATATTCCCAAAGAGGTCGAGGTGGAAAATCCTTTCCAGACCGCCCTTATTTTGGAAGGCGAAGGCAGCGCCATCTTTCCGCGCACCTTGATTGTAGCTGAGCGGCATGCCCAGGCGACCTACATCGAAGAGGCCATTTCGCACAGCGAGCACGGCCAGGCCCTCAACGCCGGGGTGGTGGAAATTTACGCCCAGGCCGGGGCGCAGCTTCGTTATGTGGATGTGCAGCGCTGGGGCGAGGATGTGTATAACTTCAACGTCAAGCGCTCGGTCGGCCAGAATGATAGCACCGTGATTTGGGAGACCGGCCAACTGGGCGGCCGCCTGACCAAGAGCTACTTTGACAGCGAACTGCCCGGCAACGGCGCTTCGATGGAGTTTAACGGCGTCTACTTTATGCAGGGCAAACAGCACCTGGATGTAGACTGCCTGATCCACCACATCGGCACCTCCACCGGCGGCGACCTGCTGCTGCACGGCGCGGTCAAAGACAAAAGCCGCAGCGTGTTCACCGGCCTGATTAAAATCGAGCCGACGGCCCAGCAGACCAACTCCTACCTCAAAAATGAGAACCTCATCCTGGATCACACCGCCCGCGCCGACGCTATCCCCAGCCTGGAGATTGACGCCAACGACGTGCGGGCTTCGCACGGAGCGACCATCGGCAAAATTGATGAAGAATACATCTTCTACCTGATGAGCCGGGGTATTCCGCGCAATACCGCTGTGCGGATGGTGGTTGAAGGCTTTTTCTACAAAGTCTTTGACCGCATGTACAACGAGCGAGTCCGGGAAAAGCTGTTCAACGCTGTTTCGGCCAAAATTGGTGATTAAAAGATTTATCTCGTTATCTCGTTCCCAAACTCAGTTTGGGAACGAGATAACGAGAAATTCAGATGTTGCACCTCTCCAATCCGTGTCGTTTAGCAATGACCTATCGGGCCATTTCTTTTACAAACACGGTTGCAGCTAACTCTTAATAAAGAGGGGAGGACCAATAGATGAGCGAGTGGAAAAATCAATTCTCCTATCGCTCCAATCTGTGTTGTTGCAAGTAAGATAATGGGATCAACACGGATTGGAGATTCTGTAGTCAACCGTTGCTGCAAGTTAAACGTTATTAACTAGAGGAGAGTAAACATCATGAGTGAGCAAAATTACGCCCGCCCGGAAGCGTTGGTCAGTACGCAGTGGGTGGCCGATCATCTTAATGACCCCAGCATCCGTATTGTCGAGTCCAATGAGGACATTCTGTTATACGACAAGGGGCATATCCCCGGCGCAGTTAAAATTGATTGGGTCAGTGACCTTAATGATCCATTGGTGCGCGATTATCTAGACGGTGAACGCTTCGCCAGGCTGCTGTCGGCCAAGGGGATTAGCCCGGAGACAACCGTTGTCTTTTACGGAGATAAGAATAACTGGTGGGCCACCTATGCCTTTTGGGTGTTCCAACTCTTTGGCCATACTAAGGCCAAAATCATGAACGGTGGGCGCAAAAAATGGGAGGAAGAGGGTCGAACCCTAACCACCGAAGTGCCGCAGTATCCCACCACCACTTATCCGGTCCCGCAGCGAGACGACAGCAAAATTCGCGCTTTCCGTGACCAGGTGCGGGAGCATGTCAATAAAGGCGGCGCATTGGTGGATGTCCGCTCACCGGGCGAATACAGCGGCGAACTGCTGCACATGGCCGATTATCCCCAGGAAGGGGCGCTGCGCGGCGGGCATATCCCCGGCGCTAAAAACATCCCCTGGGCTAAGGCGGCCAACGAAGATGGTACTTTCAAATCGCCTGAGGAATTACGGGCGCTGTATGAGGGCCAGGGCATTACCCCCGATAAAGATGTGGTGGCCTACTGCCGCATCGGCGAACGCAGCAGTCACACCTGGTTTGTTTTAACCTACTTGCTGGGCTATCCCCAGGTGCGCAACTACGACGGCAGTTGGACCGAGTGGGGCAATCTGGTGGGCGCGCCAATTGAGCGATAGCTTTTCTATGAATAAGCTACAATAAGTTGTATTGAGGCAAGTTAGCCGGGATTAGGGGATTTGAGGATAAAATAAAAAATCTCCTAATCTCCTAATCCCGGCCTCTAATCTTGGGGGCAGCGGGGGCAGTAAAGCCACAATGCCCCCTTTTTATCAAACAGTTATGGACCGACAACAACACATTGACAAACTACTCGAACATTTTGACGCGCCCCGGCATCGCGGCGCTATTGCCGGGGCCGATGTGGTCATGACCGGCGGCAACCCCAGTTGCGGCGATACGATTACGATTTATATGAAAGTGGATGGTCAAAATCGGGTCGAGCAAATTCAATTTGAAGGCGAAGGCTGCACCATCAGCCAAGCTTCGGCTTCGATTTTGCTGGACCGGGTGCAGGGCAAAACCCTTGCTGAAATAGAGGCCATAGACTATAATGACCTGATTGAAGAACTGGGCCGGGATATTGTGCTGACCCGCGTGCGCTGCGCTACTTTGAGTCTGGGCACGCTCAAAAATGCCATTCAAAAGTATTATCAGGGTAGCAGGGTAGCACGCCCTTCGGCGCACCCGAAGGGGTGAGGTTGCAGTAAAGTTATTTGCGACCCTGCTACTCTGTGACCTTGCAACTTGCCTGGAGCTAAATTCATGTTTGATGTACAACGTATCCGCCAGGATTTTCCGATCTTGCAGCAGCAGGTCAATGGAAAACCGCTGGTTTATCTCGACAGCACGGCCAGTTCGCAAAAGCCGCTCCCGGTCATCGAGGCGATGAATACCTATTATCGGGAGTATAACGCCAATGTGCATCGTGGGATTTATCAGATCAGCGAGAAAGCCTCGGAGGCGTATGAGACGGCCCGCAAGAAAATAGGCCGCTTTATCAATGCCCGCAGTTGGCGCGAGGTGATTTTTACCCGCAACGCCACCGAAAGCATCAATCTGGTCGCCTATAGCTGGGGGTTAAACAACATCAAAGCAGGCGATATTATCCTGACCAGTGAGATGGAGCATCACGCTAACCTGGTGCCGTGGCAGCAGTTGGCGGCTCGAACCGGCGCAACGGTGAAATATATTCCGGTGGATGAACACGGCTACCTGGATATGGCTACCTTCGACGCCTGGCTGACCCCAGCGGTCAAACTGGTTAGCATCACCCAGATGAGCAATGTGTTGGGGACGGTCACGCCGGTGGGCGAGATTGTGCAAAAAGCTCACGCCGTCGGTGCGCTGGTGCTGCTCGACGGGGCGCAAGCGGTACCCCATATGCCGACCGATGTGCAGGCGTTTGAGTGCGATTTTCTGGCTTTTTCTGGCCACAAAATGCTGGGGCCGACCGGCATCGGCGTACTGTGGAGTCGCAAGGAGATTTTGGCCGACATGCCGCCTTTTATGACCGGCGGTGATATGATTAAAAAAGTCACCTTTGAAGGCAGCGATTGGAATGAACTGCCCTGGAAATTCGAGGCCGGCACCCCGGCCATCGCCGAGGCGGTGGGTTTGGGCGCAGCGGTAGATTATCTGAATGAATTGGGCATGCACAATGTCCGCCTCCACGAAATCGAATTGACCACTTATGCCTTTGATCGGCTCAATCAGGTGGAAGGAGTTCGCATTTACGGGCCGCACGATCCGACGGCGCGGGGCGGCGCGGTTGCCTTTACCCTGGGCGATATTCATCCCCACGATATTGCCGCCGTGTTAGACAGCGAAGGTATCTGTGTGCGGGCCGGGCATCACTGCGCCATGCCTTTACACGACAAATTTGGTCTTCAAGCGACGGCGCGGGCCAGCTTCTACGTTTATAATCTGCCGGAGGAGGTAGATCGGTTGGCCGAAGGGTTGGATAAGGCCAGGGAGTTATTGGGAAGGTGAGTTTACAAATAGAATGGGTGTAAAGTAGCGGTATTAAAGGGCGCTTTGTGCCATACACTATTGATTTTGAATCAGATGCCTGGCAAGACCTTAAACTACTTCGCCAGGGTGAACAAGTAAAAATCCTCAAGGCAATCGAGACGCACTTAAGTTATGATCCTACCCGACAGAGCAAAAGCCGGATTAAAAAATTGCGGCTTGGCAGCCAGCCGCCTTATCGGTTGAGAGTAGATGAATTTCGGGTTTTTTACGATGTAGAGCAAGAAGAGCAAAAAGTTATAATCTATGGCGTCGTTTATAAAGAACATGCGCTCGATTGGTTAGCCGATTTTGCTCAAAAGAGAGGCAATCTATGAAAACCGTTACAGTCAATGAACTTCATCAGCGCCTCGATGAATATTTAGTACAGGCACAAGTAGAAGAAATAGTAATTAGGTTAAATAATGGAGAACTGTTGCGACTTTCGGCTATAAGTCCCGAAGATTTGGCGGATGAAGCACTGGAAAGTGACCCTCGCTTTGAGCAACTTATTACTGAACGACGCGAACGTTATAAACAAAGCGGCGGAGTCCCATTCACAACCGTTCGTCAAGTTTTGATTGACGAGTTGATCCAAAACCTTAACCATACCGATCCTCAGGTGCGCCAGGAAGCAGCTAAATATTTAGCTGAGTTGGATCAAGTTGCGCCAAAAGTTGACCCTGGTGAGTAAACAATATGGACGACTTTTATAAAGAAAACATTCTCGATCACTATCGCCACCCACGCAACGCGGGCAAGTTAGAACATCCCACCCACTCGCACGAGGAACACAACCCGCTGTGCGGTGACGTGATTCGGATGGATTTGCATGTGAACGAGGATAATATCATTGACCAGGTGGCCTTTACCGGCAAAGGCTGCGCCATCAGCCAGGCCAGCGCCAGCATGCTGACCGAAATGATTCAAGGCAAATCGCTGGAAGAAGCCAAAGAGATTGGCAAAGAACAGATTTTGGATGCGCTGGGGATTGAAATTGGCCCGGTTCGCTTGAAGTGCGCGCTTCTGTCGCTCAAAGTGCTAAAGGCCGGGGCCTATGGCCTGAGCGAAGAGGATTGGAATACCGACGACGAAGCGTGGTAACAAATAGACGGTATGGAAATAGATAGTAGGACATGGTAGATAAATTGCTGGATACGCCTCAAATTAAAACCATAGATTATCTAGAATCAGATGGTGAACCGATGGGTGAAACGGGTATCCACTCGCTCCGGATTCTTAATTCGCTGGGGGCGCTCCGAGCCTGGTTTCGTCACCACCCAGATGTTTATGTTGGGGCGAATATGTTTATGTATTATACAAAAGATCACCCGGCGGATGTCGTTGCCCCAGATTTGTTTGTTGTCTTTGATACATCAAAGGAAGAGCGGCGGACTTGGAAAATCTGGGAGGAAGGTAAAGCGCCCGACTTTATCATCGAATTTACATCGGAAGCGACCAAAGGCAAAGATCGCTGGTTCAAACGGGGCTTGTATGAGGAGTTGGGGGTGCAGGAGTATTTTCAATTTGATCCACTTCAGGATTATCTTAAGCCGCAACTGCAAGGATATTTTCTTGAAGGCAGCCAGTATCAACCCATTGAGCCGGAGTTTAGTGAAGAGGGCTATCTCCAATTGAAAAGTCTGGTTTTGAACTTATACCTGAGAAATGAAGGGGATGACTTGAGATTTTATGAGCTTGAAACCGGGGCCAAACTCCTGACTCTGGAAGAAGCTGCAGAAGAACTGTCTCGACTGCGAGCCGAATACGAAAAACTTAGAAAACAACTGGGAGCATAAGATAAAACAATGTCCAAGTTCGTTAAGGTGGCTAAGACTTCTGAGCTGGCCCCCGGCGAAAAGATGCTGGTTGAATATGAAGATGAAGATGTGGGCCTGTTTAACCTCGATGGTGAATTTTATGCCATTTCCGATGTGTGTACCCACGATGGCGGCCCATTGGTAGAGGGCCATCTGGAGGGCGACTGTATCATTTGTCCCCGGCACGGAGCCAGGTTCAACATCAAAACCGGCCAGCAAACCATGCCTGCTTTTTCACCGGTGCCGTTGTATGAAGTAAAGATTGAGGGCGAGGATATTCTGATCGCACCGAAAGAATAAAAAAGTAGCAAGGTCGCAAGATTGCATAAATCCCTGTCTACCGTCTACTGTTTTTGAAGGAGTCGTCACAAGCCTGATGGCACACCACCCATAATGAAAAATGAAATAGGAGTGCAAAAGGCTTGCCTTGCTGACAGCAAACCAAGGTTTGCACTCCTATTTACGAAGGAGAGAACTTATGTCTGAAGAAATAAATGCCGCCAAAGTAACAGAAGAAGAAGTGCGCGAAGCGCTGCGGGGGGTGCTGGACCCTGAATTGCATCTGGATGTGGTCGTTTTGGGGTTGATTAGAAGTATTGATTTGGATAGTACCCCGGTGCTGGTCAGAATGTTACTGACGACGCCGTTTTGCCCCTATGGTCCCTGGCTGGTTCAGCAAGTCAAAGAAACCGCCGAAAAAACCAGTGGGCGCGAAGCCAAGGTCGAAGTGCTGCCGGAGCAGTGGAACCCGGAAATGATGGAAGACCCGACGCTGTTAGGCTTCTTTTGATGGAAGAATGGGAAGGTTGGAAGGCTGGAAGATTGGAGATAGAGGCTGTCCTCCAACCTTCCAGCTATCCAGTCTTCCGACCTTCCGAATTTGACCAATCTGGGCGAGTCGGGTAAGATATGACCCACTCACCTCGTCCAACAGGACATGATAGCTGTGAACCTATTTCTAACCGTTTCAACTGAATTTTGCACCTGTAGTAAGCGGGCGCGGTAGCCCCGTTCTCGGCGTTTGAGAGCGAGGGCTGCGGTAGCCCGCATCGCCGTGCAGCAACGACGATGAGACTCTCAACGCAATCCATTCCTGTCAACCAAAAACCATAACCTTATAAAGCAGTTATTAAACCTGGCTCATCGTCTATTTATTAGCAGCGATGAGCCTTTTTATTTGAATCTATCTGTCTACAAAACCTGAGTGTTTGAATAAGTTCCAACAAAGGAGAAATCACCTAACTATGACAACTGTACGAATTCCCAGCCCCCTGCGCCGCTACACCAACGGCCAGAGTAAAGTTGAAGGCAGCGGGGCGACTGTTCGTGAACTGATTGGCAATTTAGAGGCGCAATACCCCGGTATCCAATCACGCCTGTGTGAAGCTGACGGTCAAATTAAACGTTACGTCAATGTGTTTGTCAATGAGGAAGAGATTCGCACGCTGCAAGGAGCCGATACCCCGGTAGCGGACAGAGACGAAGTTTCGATTATTCCCGCGATGGCGGGCGGCCGCTAACGGAGGATATGATGAGTTACGTTACCAGTGATCAATTAATCGCCAAACTAAGAAAAGAAATCAAAGAGATTGACGCCCACGAATTGGCCCGGCGCATGCAAAGCGACGAGGATTTAACCGTGATTGACGTGCGCGAATTGGACGAGTGGAGCCAGGGCCGCATCAAAGGCTCGGTCCATATTCCGCGCGGCTTTTTGGAACTGCGGGTTGAAGCCCTGGTTCCGCAGCGCGATCAGCCCATTGCCGTGACCTGCGCCGGCGGCACCCGCAGCTTGCTGGCCGCACGTGATTTACAGGAGTTGGGCTACACCAACGTGGTCTCGGTGGCAGGCGGCTTCAACGGCTGGAAAAATGCCGGTTATCCTTTCTCCAAGCCCCAAATTCTCAACGAAGACCAGCGCCACCGCTACAGCCGCCACACCATTATGCCCGAAGTGGGCGAAGAAGGGCAGTTGCAGCTGCTGGGGGCCAGCGTGCTGCTCATCGGCGCGGGCGGGCTGGGCAGCCCGGCGGCCATTTATCTGGCCGCGGCCGGTGTGGGCAAAATCGGCATTGTGGATTTTGACGTGGTGGACACCAGCAACTTGCAGCGCCAGATTGTCCACCGGCTGGAAGATGTAGACAAGCCCAAAGTCGAATCGGCAGCCCGAACCATTGCCCAACTGAACCCCGATGTCAAAGTTATTGGCCACCAGACCCAATTGACCAGCCACAACGCGCTTGACATCATCAGCCAGTATGATGTGGTCATCAACGGCTCCGACAACTTCCCCACTCGCTACCTGGTCAACGATGCCTGTGTGCTGCTAGGTAAAAAGTTGGTAGATGGCAGCATCTTCCGCTTTGAGGGCCAGGTGACGGTTTACGACACGGCCAACGGCAGCCCTTGCTATCGCTGCCTCTACCCCGACCCACCCCCTCCCGGCGAAGTGCCAAGCTGCGCCGAAGGCGGCGTGTTGGGCGTCCTGCCCGGGATCATTGGCAGTGTGGAAGCGGTCGAAGCTATCAAGTTGATTCTGGGGATTGGCAGCCCGCTGGCTGGCCGTTTGCTGCTCTACGATGCGTTGGAAGCCGAGTTTCGTGAGGTCAAAGTCCGCAAGAACCCGGATTGCCCGGTTTGCGGTGAGCACCCGACCGTCACCCAGTTGATTGATTACGAGCAGTTCTGTGGGATTCCTCACACTACGCCGGTAAACATCAACGGCATGGGCCAGCCGGTATTAGCCTGATATTTCCTGCCACGAATTTCACGAATTGGCACGAAAAGTTGTTAAAAAATTAGTGAAATTCGTGGCCGATTTCCAGTTGGTCATCCTAATGTTGAGTTAACCAAAAAGAGACTGTTATGAGCCTTTTAGATACCATTGAAAAACCCAAAACAATCAATCCCGTTTTTGTCACCCGGCGGCCCCATTTAGGGGAAAGTTTGCTGTCGCGGATTGGCAACACCCCGCTGCTGCCGCTGCATCGCCTGGCGGCTGCCGCCGGGGTTGACCCTAATGTGGTGGTTTTTGCCAAAGCGGAATGGTTCAACGCCAGCGGCTCGGTCAAAGCGCGACCGGCCCTCTTTATGATTGAAGCAGGTGAACGCAGCGGCCTGCTCACCCCCGACAAAACCATTATTGACGCCACCTCCGGCAACACCGGCATTGCCCTGGCCATGATTGGCGCGGTCAAGGGCTACAAAGTCAAATTAGTTATGCCGGCCAATGTTAGCAGCGAGCGCAAAAACATTCTTAAAGCTTATGGAGCCGAACTGGTTCTGACCGACCCGTTGGAAGGGATTGACCTGTCTATCCGCACCGCCCGGCAACTGGCCACGGAAAACCCCGACCTCTACTTCCGGCCCGACCAGTACAACAACCCGGTCAACTGGCAGGCCCACTATCAGACCACCGGCGTGGAAATCTGGGATCAAACCGGGGGCGCGGTGACTCATTTTGTGGCCGGTATTGGCACCAGCGGCACGCTGATGGGCACGGGCCGCCGCCTGAAGGATTTTAAGCCCCAGGTGGAAGTGATCGCGGTCGAACCGGCGGATGAATTAGCCATTATCGAGGGCCTCAAACACATGGAAACCAGCATCGTCCCCGGCATCTACGACCCGGATTTTGCCGACCGCACCATCGCCGTTTATCCCAACGACGCCCATGACCTGGCCCGCCGGCTGGCCCTGGAAGAAGGCATGTTCGTCGGTTATTCCGCCGGGGCGGCGGCCTGGGCGGCGTTGGAAGTAGCCAAAAGTCTCACCCACGGCGTCGTTGTCACCGTTTTCCCGGATGGCGGGGAGAAGTATTTGAGCATTGCGGGTTAAGATCATCTTTTAAATTGGTAAAAACGTCTTGCGTCTTGCGTGAGATAAAGTGAACGGAACACGCAAGACGCAAGCCGAAAATAGAAACACTATTTTCTTGGAACTGCCCAGGAACCTGCCTTTATCCGGCAGGTTTCTTAATTTTGGTTGACAATTGTTAGAATCAGTTTATACTCTCGTCTGTCAGCCATCATTAGCCAATGTGGTTTTTCAAGGGGGAAGGATCAAATGAACATTAAAAGTATTCTGGCTAAAAAAGGAATGACGGTTGTAACCATCCATCCTAACCAATCTATTCGTGAGGCGATTGCCCGGCTGGCCCAACACAATATTGGGGCGCTGGTCGCGGTGGATGAGGCTAATCTGCCGGTGGGTATTTTATCTGAACGCGATATTACCCGCGCCCTGGCCCAGGATGAGCAGATATTTGCCAGATCGGTCAGCGAACTGATGACCAAAAACGTGATTACCGGCCTGCCCCAGGATGATTTAATCTCGGTGGCTAATACCATGACCGAAAGACGGATTCGCCATTTGCCGGTGGTGGAAAAAGGCAAACTGGTGGGTATTGTCTCCATCGGCGATGTGGTCAAAGCTCAGCGCGATCAATATCAGGGCGAGGTTGATACACTACAAACCCAAATTTTGGGTGAAAAAGCCTGATACTTCGCAAGGTAGGTTTAATGGCTCAATTAGGCACTACTGCAAATCCCCTCCGTGTCGCCGTTATCGGCTCTGGCCCCACCGCCTTCTATGCCGCCGATCATCTCCTCAAACAAAAGGACCTTGTTGTTAAAATTGACATGTTTGATCGTTTGCCCACGCCCTACGGCCTGGTGCGCGGCGGCGTGGCCCCCGATCATCAAAAAATAAAATCGGTCACCGCCACGTATGATAAAACGGCGGCTCATCCCAACTTTCGCTTCTTTGGCAATGTTGAATTTGGCCGAGACATTACCCTGGCCGACGTGCGTGACCATTACCATCAGGTTATCTACTGCACCGGGGCCCAAACCGACCGCAGCATGAACATCCCCGGCGAAGAGCTGCAGGGCAGCCATGCCGCCACCGAGTTTGTAGCCTGGTACAACGGCCACCCCGATTACCGAGATTGTCAGTTTGACCTATCTCAAGAAAGGGCTGCGGTAGTGGGTGTGGGAAACGTGGCTGTAGACGTGGCCCGTATATTGTGCCGCACCCCCGCCGAATTGGCCACCACCGATATTGCCGATTATGCCCTGGAAGCCCTGGGCCGCAGCAATATTAAAGAAGTTTATCTGTTGGGCCGGCGCGGCCCGGCCCAGGCCGCCTTTACCAACCCCGAAATCAAAGAGCTGGGCGAATTGGCTGCCGCCGATATTTACGTGCCGCCGGCTGAGGCTGAATTAGATGAGTTGAGCAAAGCGGAATTGGAACGCTCGCAAGACCGGCTGACCATGAAGAAGGTGGAAATTTTGCAGAGCTATGCCCACCGGCCCGACGAAGGCAAACCCCGCCAGTTGGTGGTCCGTTTTTTGGTCTCGCCGGTGGAACTGCTGGGCGATGAAAAGGGGCGGGTGCGAGCCATCCGGCTGGTAAAAAACAGGCTCCAGCCAACCGAGGCCGGGACGCTGCGGGCGGAACCCACTGGGGAATACGAAGAGCTGCCGGTTGGCCTGGTCTTTCGCTCGGTGGGGTACCGGGGTGTGCCGCTGCCCGGTGTGCCTTTTAACCATAAGTGGGGCGTTATCCTTAATAACAAGGGCCGGGTGATCAACCCCGAGACGCAGCAGCCGGAGGTGGGTCAATACTGCGCCGGTTGGATCAAACGCGGCCCCAGCGGGGTGATCGGCACCAACAAACCGGATGCGGTTGAAACTGTGACCTGTATGCTCGAAGATTTGGCCCAGGATTTAACCTTTCAGCCTGCCCACCCCGAACCGGAGGCCATCGAGGCTTTGATCCGCCAGCGCCAGCCCCGTTACGTTACCTACGCCGATTGGCTCCGGCTGGATGAAATCGAGATGGCGCGGGGGCAAGAGTTAGGCCGCCCGCGTCTTAAATTTACCCGCGTCGAGGATATGCTGGCTGCGCTGGGACGTTAAGTGATTGTCAAAAATAAGTTCCCTCAAGTTCCTGCGAGTTCCGAGGGAACTAAAGGAACTCATCGGAACTCAAAACGAGAATAAAATTTAGACGTTTATCAAAAAGAATTAACCTTGGATCTATGACTAGTCAACTTTTAACCCCGCAAAATCTCCATACTCTATTAGAATCGCCTGTCTCTAGCGAGCCACCGCCGGCCCGGTTAAACTCTCCTATTCTGGGCCTGTTAGCCTCGGCCGACCGCGAAATCATGGCCGACATGATAACCGAATGTTCTTATCCACCGGGGACGATTATCTTCAACGAGGGCGATGTTGGCGATGCTTTGTATATTATTCGTTCTGGTCGGGTAGTTGTGGTGAAGGGGGGCTTTCAAACGCCTATCATCTTGGGCTACCGGGGGACAGGGGAAATCATTGGAGAAATGGCTCTGTTAGAAGACAAACCTCGTTCCGCTTCGGTCGTAGCCGTCGAAGAAGTACGTCTTTTAAAAGTCAGCCGTGAAAAATTTCAATCCCTGCGGGATAATAGCCCCATCTTTGAGATGGACATTGCTAAAGCTTTGAGCGCCCGGCTGCGCGCCTCCGACGAGGCTCGTGAGGCAGGGTTACAGGCTAAACAATCACTGTCGGCCCAGCTTTCCGCTTTGCAAACTGAAAAAGAGCAGTTGTTAGAACTCCAGCGCCTGCGCGTTGAGGCCAGCGATTTTATGGTGCATGATTTGCGCAACCCGCTCAGCCTGGTCAGCGGCGCGCTGAATGTGCTGGAAATGACCCTACCCCCGGATGTTTTGCAGGCCAACCGGGAGATTTTTAACCTGGCTACAATCAACTGCCAGCGTCTGAACTGGATGATTGACTCACTCCTGGCTATCGCCCGGATGGAAGCGGGCGAAACGGCGCTGTTGCTGACCGAAGTAAACTTGCCTGAGTTGATTGAACATGTCACAAGCCGGTTGAAAAACTCGGCGGAAACTAAGAGCTTGAGTCTGAGTACGGCTGTCCCGGCCGAGTTGCCACCCCTCAAAGCCGATGCGGAAAAAATTGATCGAGTGCTGGCTAACTTGATTGACAATGCCATCAAATTTACGCCTGCCGGGGGACAAATTACGGTTTCAGTGGCAGCGCAGACTGAACAATTGATAGTTCGTGTCATTAATACCGGGCCAATTATCCCTCCTGCCGACCGTGAACGCATCTTTGAGCGTTTTGTCCGGCTTTCCGGCGAAACCCTCAGAACCCGCGGCTCGGGGTTGGGGCTGGCTTTTTGCCGCCTGGCCGTAGAAGCGCATGGGGGCCGCATCTGGGTGGAACCGGATGCTAATGACCAGGGCAACAGCTTTACTTTTACCCTGCCCAGAACTTAACCCACCTCAACCCTTTTTAAAAAGTCCTCTAAAGAGCTTCAGGTTTATCAAACCTGGCAGTTCTCCTTGTTGCCAGGAGGTTTATCATCGAACGCACCCTCACCCAAACTCACCCCCACGTCTGGCGGCTGGTTGCGTCCAACCCTTCGCCCATGACCGGGCCGGGGACAAACACCTATCTCGTCGGTGGGCAGAAAGTGGTCATCATTGACCCCGGCCCCGCGGACGACGCCCACCAGGAAGCTATCGTCGCCGCCTTGCAAACCCTCCAGGCCGAAGCCCAGGCTATTGTCATAACCCACTCTCACCAGGACCACAGCGGCGGCGCACCCGCCCTGGCCCACCGCCTCGACGTGCCGCTCCTCAGCTTTGGCAATCCCCTTCACCATAACGATGCACTCCCATTGAACGATCCTCCATCCTCTATCCTCTATCCTCCTCTTCTGACCGTCCTCCACACCCCCGGCCACACCCCCGACCATCTCTGTCTGTGGTGGGCCGAACCGCGTCTCCTGTTCGCCGGGGATTTGGTCGCCGGGCAGGGCACGGTGCTGATTATCCCCCCCGCAGGCGACATGGCCGCCTACCTGGACTCGCTGCGGGCGATGCTGGCCCTGTCGCCCCAGGCCATTTTGCCCGGTCACGGCCCGGTCATCGCCGACGCGCCGGCTTTGCTACAGCAGTATCTGGACCACCGGCTGCAGCGCGAACAGCAGGTGCTTGACCGGCTGGCCCAGGGCTACACCACCGCCGTCGCCATCGCCGCCCAGATTTACGCCGACCGCCCCGAAGCGCTGGAGATTGCCACCCTGCAAGTCGAGGCCCATCTGGCAAAGTTGAGGAAAGAAGGGCGCTTCGTGTTGTAGAGTCTCCACTTGCGTTTTGCTGCAATCGGTACAAAATGAAGAAGGGTTTACGGTTACACGGGGGAATGGTATGAGGGTTACATTCACCTCCTCCATCTCCGCGCTCGTTGGTATTTGGCCGAGACGGGCACTTTTTTGAGCCGGGATCCGGTAGAAAGCGAACCGCCGTATGCGTATGTGCATGGGAACTCGGTTAACCTGACTGATCCCAGTGGCTACCAAGCGGAAGGAGTGCTAGTAACCACTTGTACACTTGCTCTTCCTGCCTGTGGGGCGGCAGCAACTGTTGCTGCTGTCACCGTTGGCGTAGTCGTTATAATCGCAGGCCCCTTCGTAATTATTGAGGCATATGGTGATTTTGCTGCACAACATCCTGAATTAGTGTGGAGACCAAAATATGGGCCAGGACCCGCGCCTGAGACTGCAACGCCGATATCTCCACCGTATATTGGGCCGACACCTCCGGCCTGCTACTGGAGCGCTGATGGTTGCAAGCCGGTGTCGGCAATACCAGAGTCTCAGCCAGGGAGTGAACCTGAGCCAAGACCCGCACCTAAACCTAGAATTAACATCGATATTTGGCCCTGTCCCGATGATGATGATAATAGCCATCAAGTTTTAACAGTCGGAGATGGGAATTTTGGATACTCCAATAGTTTATATAGTTTACATCCTGATTGGAAAGTTACAGCTACAAACTACGGAAACGGCAGTAATAGTCAAGACTACGTTGGTGGTTACGGTAATTTGGCTCAATATACAAATGTTGATGCTACACGGTTGGGTAGTGGACGAATTACCGGTAATAATCGCTATGATGCTATAATATTTAACAATCCTGCCGTGACCACTGCTGACGACCGTGTAGATGGATCTCAAACGGCTCGACTAATATCATCATTTAGAAGATCTGCATACAGTGTTCTAGCTCCCGGTGGCGAAATACATATCAATGTTACACAAAGTTTGTTGCTAAATTATCCAGAGATCTATCCAAGACTTGGATTGCCAGATAATATGGATTCAACCCTGAAGAACCTTCCCAGATTTGGTCAATCAAGGTATTATGCTCCTTATACTCCGTATTATTCCAGTGGAAAAACGATGCAATATTACCGCTATAACCGAACTAACGTGAGAATAATGTTAAATTTTGTGTATCGGTAAAAAAGGTAAAGGTTTATGTCTATAAAAGAAACAGTAGACCGTATAAAACTGCTACCAGAATCATTTGTGGATGTTAGCTACCGTCAAGGTCGTGACGAGGTTCTTAAACAACTCAATAAGAGGACTGGTGAAGATGAATCTGCGTGGGTAGATGTATTTATTGAAGATAGCCAAAATATAATTCAGAAATTGATTCAGAAAGTTACACCTTTTATCATACCAGATGCCTATATCTATTTTTTAGAATTTTATGGCGGGCTAGCTATTGAGAGCAACAACCATTACTTTTCGTTGTTTGGCATCGGCCCAATGGTAGAAGAATGGTACACCGGCATAGAATCTGATGATGCTTTTCCAGAGCCAGAAAAATACGGAATTCTCTCGCTCGGTTCATTAAATTTTCGCAAGGGAAAATACAAATTCCAACATGTTGATTTTTTCTTGGATTTGGCGGGAGTTGTCCAAAAGCATTGTGTTATAGGAGTAGGGCCTTGGGGCAAAGACGACCCTAATTCATTTAGGATTATCAAAGATATTCACGCTTATCCTCATAGGTGGCAAAGGATAGCCAATTCGTTTACTGAATGGCTTGAACTGGCAGCCGAAACACGTGGTATATTCGTGTATGATCGATAGAGTAAGCCGAAAATGTTTGGCATCAATGGTTTATTTTATATTCCACAATATATTAGCAAGGCGAACGAGGACGAATTAATCAAATATATTGATCAGCAACTCTGGCGGACCAATTTGTCACGACAAACGCAGCATTATGGCTATGTCTATGATTATCGCGCTAAACGGATTGACTCATCCATGTGTCTGGGTGAATTACCGTCCTGGTTACGGTCGATTGCAATTCAATTGCATGACGATGGATTGATTCCCGACATACCCAATCAGGCTATCATCAATGAGTATCAGCCAGGACAAGGAATAGCTGATCATATTGATTGTACACCTTGCTTTGGAGATGTTGTTATCAGTTTATCATTGGCTGCACCTGTGGTTATGGACCTAAAGCATGATGGGCGATCTATCCCGATTTTACTAGAACCTCGAAGCCTACTTGTCTTTCAAAACGAAGCACGTTACCAGTGGACCCATGGTATTGGGCGTCGAAAATATGACATCATAAATGGTGTATCCCTAAAACGGGAACGTCGTCTATCTATTACATTTCGTAAGGTCATCATTGCTCCATCCTCCAACTTTTGACACTGTCATCATTGTTCAAGTTGAATTATAGCTCGCTCATAATCATTGGCGATAGTGCTATCATACAGTCGAGCATACCGCAGCGTCGTCTCCACGCGCTGATGGCCCAAAATGCGTTGTACCGTTAAGATCGGCGTTCCGGCATTGAGTAACAGGGTGGCACAGCTAAAGCGTAATTGATGCGGTGTTACGTGCAGCCCGCACCGTTCCCCGTAATGTCGCAATCGCCGGCCACAATAGCCGACCTTGAGCCGCTGGCAGCGATAGATGAAAACGTGATCCGTCTCCGCGGGCCGCGAATTGCCAGATAAGCTTTCAACGCTTCAAGCCCTGTTTGACTTAAAAATACAATTCGGTCTTGCAAGTCGCTTGCTCTGCTCAATATGGCGGATTTCGCAGTGCGAAGGCTAATATGTACCATCAATCCCCTTCGACCAGGGGCAATCTATTATGGGCTTGTTGAAAGTATAGGGCTGAGCGGAGGTTACTGTGGTTCAGTGGGTTTGAGACCGGCATTCAGGCATAAATCTATGGAGTCGAACCAGCGAGCCGGATAGTAGCATAGGGGGTAAGCGGTATGTTCAATCCGGCCTAAACTCCCGGATTAAAATTTGAGCAATTTTCTCTCGTAAATCTGGTACGGCCTGCGTTGCTGTTTGCCAGATAATGCCAGGCTTTATTGAGAAGTATGAATGAACCAATAGATTACGCATCCCCACGATCCTGGGCCACTCGACTTCTGGGTAGCGGTCGCGGAGGCGAGGAGGTACTTTGCCTGCCGCTTCGCCAATGACCTCTATCTTTTGAATGACGGCACTCTGACGCAACTCGTCTTGTAAAAATGCTGCCTGGTCAACACCGGCGATAAAGCGAGCAATGGCATCGGCCGCTTCAACGATGTCGGTCAAGTACTGTTCGTCAGACCGCATAGACGACCTGTAAGCTGTTTAGCACCTCATCTTTAATGAGGGGTTTTAAACCATCCCGCAGCACCAAATCAGCCTGACGTTGGAGCAGGGTGGATAGCTCTAGCTGCATACCGGCCAAATCCACCAGGGTCAATGTTTCGTCTGCGCCCGGCTCAAAATCAATCAACACATCCACATCACTTTGCGGGGTAAAATCTTGGCGTAGGACTGAGCCAAACAGAGCCAGTTCTCTAATTTTATAGCGCCGGCAGAAGGCTGCGATTTCAGAAGTAGGGATTTCTAAATTGACGGTCATCATAATTTACTCAGGGCTGCTTTTGAAGGGTCATAAAGCATCATAGCCATAAAGTATGGGAAAGTCAAAAGTATCAGGTAAATGCAAAAAAGCCGCAAATCGCTGGCGTAGTGTCGGTGAGTGCTGGTATGCGGGTTTTGCCGCCACAGGTGCTTCTTAAATTGTTCGATTGCAGGGAACATTTTACCTCCTGATGGTTAGACGATTTAGAACCGAGATTGGTTCTAAATTCATTCTACCATCAGGAGGGGTTTTGCTAATGGTTGGAGTCTTTACTGAGCTTTACATTGGTTCTCGTCATAAACTTTAATCTTGCCATCAGGCATTATAGTGCATTTAATTGATTTTGCTTCTGTTTCCAAGCGTGATACATCCAGTCCTACGACGCCTGTTAAATTTGCATTTTCGAAGTCAGCCCCTATTAAGATAGCTCCTGTTAAATCCGCCCCCTTCAAGTTAGAATCTGTTAAATCTACATTTGTAAAATCAGCATTACGTAGTAATGCATTACTCAAGTTAGCATAATGTAAATTGGCTTGCTTAAGATCTGCTACCGACAAATCCGCATTTTGCAAATTAGCATTTTGAAGATTGACTTGCCGTAGCTTAATCCGATGCAAACAAACAAAACTCAGGTCTTTATTGCTTAAATCTTGTCCTTCTTTTATTTCAGCCTGTAAGATATCAATCACACGCATCCACTTCTGATCCAACTGAGTGCCTGTCCATATAGCTGTATCAAGGTAACAAACTCCATCTAACTTCGCACCTCTGAGGTCAGCCCTGGCAAAATTCGCTTCATCAACCCTAGCCCCAGTTAAATTAGCTCCACGTAGATCAGCATCTGTGAAATTGGCTTTATCTAGGAGCGCAGATAAGTTTGCACCCCGCAGATCAGCTTCTGTAAAATTAGTACCACGTAAAAGACCCCCTTCAAAAGAAGTATTTTGTAATTTTTTGCCAGAAAGATTCCTGTTGTCAAGATTACCATAGCTGAAATCTTGTCCAGATAGATCATCAGGAATGAGTCTTTCTGGAGATACATAATTTCTGTCACCTCCGCAAGCTAAAAAAAACAGAAGTATAAGGCTCAAGCAACTAATTAGCTTTTGCTGTGATTCGCTCATTTTGCCATTTCCCAGATTTATAAATGCTACTGGACCATTCCTAACTTTTGTTTGAGTTCATCAATGGTATTGCCTGGTGAGCCACTAACATAATGCAATGAACTTGCGGGGGTAGCTATTGGAGAGGCTTTTTGGGTACAAGCCTGACAACGTTCGTGAGCGGTACTAGCATCGTTGTATCCAATAAACCTGCTTTCATTAATAATCTTACAAAATGCCCCGCGATTTAAGTATGCCCCGGTTGTACCGATCAGATAACCTGGAATTGCTCCTTTACCATCAACACTAAGAGCCGATTCTAGGAAGCCTGCCTTGCCTGGTAGCCAATCGGCAAGTAAGTTATACGAAGCAGCCGACGCATAGGTTGACACGGGATCATAACCACGTGCAACACCTCCCACCCCAAACATCATGTTTCCTATATCCGAAGAATCGATACATTTGCCGCAAAGGGTTACTGATGTATGCTGAGGAATAATCTCGATGCAGCCAGGGGTTCCACACGATGAGGTGACTGCGCCATATTTTACATTAGAATAATCAACAGCTAAGCCATAGAGTGCAAACTCGAGTATACCCAAAGCTTCTATATATATCGGATGAGTTGGAGCCAAGCCGATAGGAATATTTGTCTGCAAATTTGTTTCTGGAATCCCAAAGGTAAATTCGTTAATGATTTCGCGGAAGGGTGTCTGTACAGCAATTGAGGATAGTGGAACAGAGGAAGGAAACTGAGAAAAAGGAGAAGTAACAAGTCGTGCGTTAGCTCCCATTAGTGATCGAATTCCCTGAATCTTGCGACCATAAGTGTAATGTTCTTTCATCTGGTCCATTAGCCAATTAGTTACATCTGCTCCACATGTCCCTGTTGGACAGGCAATATGCCCTGATGGATCCATCAAATTGACCGGATTCCCCCGTACATACTGATACGGGGGTTCGCTCTCTACCGCATCCCGGCTGAGAAAAACGCCTTCGCTGGGCGAATACCAACGAGCGCGAAGATGCAGCAAGTTAATGTAACCCTCATACCATTCCCCCGTGTAACCGTAAGGCTCCCACCCTCATTATCCATAGATTGTTACAGGGGTCAAACTTGGAATAAACTGCCTCTTGAGCGGGCTGACGCAGTTAGGGCCAGGGGGCATAAGCAGCAGCGAATTCTTCGACTAGGCTGGCAATAGCTTCACCCCAATGAGCCACTGTTAAAAGGCGGCGATATTAGGGATTCTGAGACGTAAGCCTTAGCAACCTGCTATTTTCTAAGGAGGCGTTGGTAACGGTTGGGGTGGGATTGTTACCGGCGCGGTGAAAATAGTGAGGGCCGAGGCCGGCGGGGGAGGGGTGCCGGCAGGGGCAACCGGGGCAGTCAGGGTCAGCGTGGCGGTCAAGGTGGGGGTGGGCGTGAACGGCGGCGTGGTTACAGGCGGGCGGAGGGTGATGGCCTCGGGCGGATTGTCCACCAACACCAGAGCGCGGTCATCGGTGAAGCCGCCCAACTGGTCAAACACCACCAGGCGCAGGGTGTACGGGCCGTTGTCAAGCTGGCGGGTGTCGAACGTGCCCAGCAGCTTTTTGCGCATCGTTTGGGTAATGGCGCTTTGAATGACCATGAAGCTTTGTGGGGCGGTGCCGACCCCCAACTCCAACTGGTAGTGCGAAAACTTGGGAGCCACCGCCGACCCTTCGAGGGGAATAACCCCGCGCACCGCCCGGCCATCCACCGGCGCGGTCAGCCGGGCCAGCAGATGCACCGAGGGGCAGGACTCGCTGGGCGGCTGGGCGATACCGTGCGCTATGGCCCACTCCCGGCCGTCGGGCGGGAACACTTGATAATAGCGCCGCTCGATGTTGGCCCGGCAGTACTCGTTGACCAACAGGCCGCTGTTCCGGTCAATTTCAACCAGTTGGTGCAAATCGTGTTCCGGGCCGAGCGGCGGCTGGTCCTGGGCAAAAATCTCGGTGCGCCGCTCCGGGCAAGCCTCGCTGGGGAGCGTGCCGGAATCGGTGCAAATCTCCACAGTGACAATCCCGCCGGGGCGGTCAAATTGGCGCACCGGCAGCCCTGCGTGAGCCTGCTCCATAAAATTACGCCAGATGGGCGCTGCGCCTGTATCGCCGCCCACTTCCATCATCGGCGTATTGTCGGCGTTGCCCACCCAGACCCCGGCAACTATATCGGGGGTGTAGCCAATGGCCAGGTTGTCGCGGAAATCGTTGCTGGTGCCGGTTTTGACCGCCGCCGGGCGGGAGAGAAACAGCGGGCTGTCGGGGCCAAAGGCGGGCAGGCGGGCTTCGTTATCGGCCAGAATGTCGGTGATGAGGTAGGCATGTTCCGGCCGCAGCACGGGGCGGGGTTGGGGCCGGATGGGTTCGATGTCGCGGCCAAAGGCGTCGGTGATTTTCAAAATGGCCGTCGGCGGGACCAGCACCCCGCCGTTGGCTATGGCCTGGTAGGCGCCCGTCATTTCCAGCAGCGAGACCTCGCCGCTGCCTAAGGTCAGCGACAGACCGTAGTCGTCTCTGGTCAGGGTGGTGATGCCCAGGCGGGCGGCCAGGGCTTTCAACCGCTCTACCCCTACCTGCTCCAGCGTTTTGACCGCCGGGATGTTATAAGAATTGGCCAGGGCCGCCCGCACCGAGACCGGCCCGTGAAACAGGCGGTCTACATTTTGGGGCCGGTAAACGCGCCCACTTTCTTCGGGGTAAGCCACCGGCGTGTCCATCAGTAGGGTGCTGGGCGTCCAGTTGAGCGTCTCAAACGCGGCCAGGTAGGTCAGCGGCTTCATGGTCGAGCCGGGCTGGCGCGGGCTGAGGACAATGTTTACCTGGCCGTCAATACTTTTATCCCGAAAATTGGGGCTGCCGACCAGGGCCAGAATCTGGCCGGTGGACACATCCAGCGCCACCAGCGCCCCGTTGGTCACGCGCCGGCCGGCCAGGGCGCTTACCTGGGCCTGCACCTCGGCTTCGGCCAGGGCTTGCAGGCGCGGGTCGAGCGTGGTCTGCACCCGTAGCCCGGCCTGGTAGAGATAAGCCGGGGGGACAATCCGCTCCAATTCCTGCCGTACCAGGGTCACAAAGTGGGGCGCTTTCATATTGATGGTCAAATCGCGCAGGGCCAGTTCGCCCATGTAGGCGGCTTTGCCCTCGGCGGCGGTAATGTAGCCGGCCTCGACCATCAAATTGAGCACGTCGGCCTGGCGGGCTTTGGCTCGCTGCGGGTTAAGGTAGGGGTCGTTCAGGGCGGGCGATTGGGGCAGACCGGCCAGCATGGCCGCTTCGGGCAGGGTCAAATCGCGGGCCGCTTTGCCAAAGTAGGTCTGCGCCGCCGCTTCGATGCCATAGGCCAGGTTGCCGTAGTAAATCTGGTTAAAATAGAGTTCCAAGATTTGCTGCTTGGTGTAGCGCCGGTTGATCTCGACGGCCAGCACCGCTTCTTTGAGTTTGCGCGAGAAAGATTTTTCGGTGCGCTCGGCGGGAGTCAAAAAGACGTTGCGGGCCAGTTGTTGGGTGATGGTGCTGGCCCCGGAGACAATTTCGCCCTGGGTCAGGTTGCCGTAAACGGCGCGGGTAATCGCAATCGGGTCAACCCCCACATTGAGGAAAAAGTAGCGGTCTTCGGTGGCGATGGTCGCATTGATGGCGTCGGGCGAAATCTGGGCCAGCGAAACATCGGTGCGCCGCCCGCCCGTCGGGTCAATGATTTCCCACAGCAAATTACCTTCACGGTCCACAATTTGGGTGGTGGCAAATTGAAAAGAGCGGGAGCGCAGCTCGCCGGCCGAAGGCAATTGGGCGGCGATCCAAAAGTAGGTGACAGCCCCGGCCAGGATAGCTCCACCGAGCAAAACCAGGCTGATTGAGAACAGGGCCAGCGCCCCCTGTAGCCAGGGTCGCCGGCGAGCCGGACGCGGCCAGGTCAAACCGGCTTCGCGCCAATAGCCCGGTGGAGTCAGGTCGGCCATCTGCCTGGCCCGGTTAGATTTCATGGAGCGGGCAGCTCCTGAAGTTGGGTTTCAGCATCAGTCCGTAAGGAGTCGTTATTCAACTCCAACACCTTTTGAAAGTCGGCGCGGGCGGCGGCAAAGTCGCCCTTTAATTTATAAGCCAGCCCGCGCTGGTAATAGGCGTTGGCGTTGGCGGCGTCCAGCCGGATGGCCTCGCCGTAATCGCTAATCGCTCGCTCGTAATCGCCTTTGTCGGCATAGGCGTTGCCTCGATTGTAATAGGGCCAGACCAGCGGTTCGTGCTTTAGCTCGATAGCTTTCGTATAATCAGCAATAGCGTTATCGTATTCCCCCTTTTTGCGATAGGCCAGGCCACGGCTGTTGTAGGGCAGGCTGAGCGGGTCGTACTCCAACTCAATGGCTTTGCTGTAGTCGGCGATGGCCTGGTCGTTGTTGCCCTTGTAGAAATGGGCGTTGGCCCGGTTGTAGTAGGGCAGGGCGATGGGGTCGTAGTTGAGTTCGATGGCTTTGCTAAAATCCTCGATGGCCGGGGTGTAATTCTGCTGGACGTACTGCACGTAACCGCGATTGTAATAGGCTTCGCTGAGCGGGTCGTAATTGAGTTCGATGGCTTTGGTGTAATCGGCCAGGGTGCGTTCATAATCCCTTTTGAAATAATATTCCTGGGCGCGGTTGAAATAGGCCACGGCGTCGGGCAGAGGTAGGTCGGTCGGCAGGGGCGTGACTGTGGGTTCGGGGGTGGAACCAGCGGGGGTTGGGGTGTCGGTAGGCGCGGGCGTGGGGGTGGCAGTTGGCGGAGCAGAGACTTGCAGGGTCAGGCTCCGCTGAACAAACTCGGCCTCGTACTGGACGGTCAGGTGGACTTCAAACGCGCCGGGCGTTTCGGGCGCTTGATAGCTGATGCAGCAGGTTCCTTGACCGGCCAGGATAAGCCCGCCGGTGGTGCTCCACTGGTAGGCAAACGGGTCGGCTGCGCCCAGCACTTTGACCACCGCCACCCGCACATCGGTGGTTTCGCCTCCGGCCAGGCTGGTTCGGCTGGCCGATAACTGGCCCACTTTGCTTTCCAAGGGAATTTCCAGCGTGGGCGGTGGTGTGGCAGCCAGCGGGTTACTACAGCAGGTCAGAGTCAGGCTTACTAAGAGCAGCATCAGCCCCCATGGTAATTTATTGAAGCGCCCGCCTGTTTGATGGTTCATCGCCCCGCCTTATTATATATGGGCGTCCAGAAAAATTCTTTCTCAACGATCAAGGTAGCAGGGTAACAGAGTAGCAGGAAATAGGTTTGCTACCTTGCTACCCTGCTACTTGCTTTAACGCCAAAAACTTTTCTGGAGCACTATATCATGATATGATCGTTCCCTTTAATCCTTTATAGTTTACCATAAATTGAGCTGAAGAGTCTACTCCGGCGAACACAACGCAGATGGCAAATATCCTAAAGATGTGCTATAGTTCTTCAGAAAAAGATTTTGGATCTTTTGCCGATCGGTAGGGGTGGCATCCCTAATGCCACCCCGATATAGATCCAATTTCCAGGGGCGGAATTCATTCCGCACACCTCATTATCGGATCATTACAATTCTGTGGTTAAGAATGAAATAATGATATTTAATCAACTCATCTGCGGCGATGCTGTGACCGAAATGTCCAAGCTGCCCGATGCCTGTGTGGATTTGCTCATCGCCGACCCGCCCTACAATTTAGGCAAAGATTACGGCAATAACCTCGACCGGAAAGCCTGGGCTGAGTACGAAACGTTCACCCGCCACTGGCTGGGCCAGGCCGTCCGCCTGCTCAAGCCGACCGGTTCGCTGTACGTCTTTATGGGCGTCCGTTTTATCTCGCGCCTGTTTGGGCTTTTGGAAGAGGAATTGAAGCTGAACTTCAACGGCTGGATCACCTGGCATTACACCCAGGGGATGGGCCGCAAAAGCGGCTTTTCGCCCCGCCACGAAGACATATTGTATTTCACCCGCTCGGAGCAGTTCACTTTTAACCTGGATGCGGTGCGCATCCCTCAAAAATATTACCGGGAGCGCAACAATATGGCCGGAGCCAACCCCGGCGACGTGTGGACTTTTTCCCACGTCCACTATTGCAGCGCCGAGCGGCTGCCCCATCCCACTCAGAAGCCGGAAGCCCTGCTGGAACGAATTATCAAAGCCAGTTCCAACCGTGGGGACCTGGTGCTCGACCCGTTTGTGGGCAGCGGCACCACCTGCCGGGTGGCCCAGGTTTTGGGCCGGGCCTGGCTTGGCATTGACCTCAATCCTGAGTATATTACTATGAGTCAACAAAGGCTCGATGCGCCGTTTGACGGATTTGACTCGCTCGACCCGCGCGCCAGGCGCACGCCGAAGGATTTGCCGGGGGTAAAAGCGGCACAAATTGGCGTTTTGACTGACTGATAAAGTGTGGTGCGTGGTGCGTATTTTGTGCATCACGTACCACGCACCACGCACCACGTTTTACATCGAAGGGGGCTTTTGCATGAAATACCACATTTGGACCGCCGGCTGCCAGATGAATGTAGCCGACTCGCAGCGGGTTGGCTCGGAATTGGAAAAACTGGGCTATCACTACACCGACAGCTACCGCGAGGCGGACGTTGTCGTTTTGAATACCTGCGTGGTGCGTCAGAGCGCCGAAGATAAGGCCGTCGGCTTTTTGTGGAGCCTCAAACCGCTCAAAGAAAGCCGGCCGGATAAAGTGCTGGCCCTGATGGGCTGCATGGTCGGGGCCAAGGGCGGCAGCCGGTTGGTTAAAGCTTTCCCCCATGTAGACGTATTTATGCCGCCCAGCGAACCCGGCCCCCTGGTTGACTTTTTGCTGGCCCGTGAAAGCGAGCAGGCGGCCCTGGCCTTCCGCCACCACTTGCAAGATGAAGAAACCCGGCTGGTCCTGCCCGAACACCAACAAAACAAGCTGATTACCGCCCACGTGCCGGTCATCTACGGCTGCAACCATGTCTGCACCTTCTGCATCATCCCCTCCCGGCGCGGGCGCGAGCGCAGCCGCCCGGTCGGCGAGATTGCCGCCGAAACCCGCAGCCTGGTGGCCCAGGGGGTGCGCGAAGTGACCCTGCTCGGCCAGATTGTGGACCGCTACGGCTACGATGTACCCGACGGCCCGCGCCTGCCCGACCTGCTGCGCGTGCTGAACGATCTCGACGGCTTGCAGCGGATTCGCTTTTTGACCAGCCACCCCAACTACATGTCTGATGAACTGCTCAACGCGGTGGCTGAATTGCCAAAAGTGTGCGAGCACATCGAAGTGCCCAACCAGGCCGGCGACGACGATATTCTGCGCCAGATGAAGCGCGAGTACACCATGGACGCCTATTATCGCCTGATCGAGCGCATCCGGGCGCGTATGCCCGATGTCTCCATCGCCACCGATATTATTGTCGGCTTCCCCGGCGAAACCGAGGCCCAGTTCCAGCGCACCCTCGACACCCTGGCCGAGTTGGAGCTGGACGTCGTCCACGTCGCCATGTACTCGCCCCGCCCCGGTACGGTTTCGGCCAAAATCATGCTCGACGACGTGCCCGCTGCGGAAAAGAAGCGCCGCCTCGATGCGGTCAACGAGCAGCAGGAACAGATTGTGGCCGGTATCAACGCCCGGCTGCTGGGCCGCACCGTCGAGGTGCTGGTGGAAGAGAAAAACAAAAACCGCTGGAAAGGCCGCACCCGCACCAACAAACTGGTCTTTTTTGAAGACGAGAGCGGTAAAGATTGGCACGGCCAACTGGCCGAAGTCGAAGTTACCTGGACCGGCCCCTGGAGCCTGCGCGGCACTCTACCGGGCCAAAAGAAGCTGGTCGCTACGGATGAGCCATTGTTGATCCCGTTGATGGCTTAGAGAATGAAGACAGTTGACCTAACACAGGAGCAGATTGATTTGACCAGCTTACTCCAGCTGGCTCAAAATGAACCAATCCTGCTGCTTACGGCAGAAGGGCAAGAATTTCTGTTGGCTGAAGCTGATGATTTTGAACATGAGGTGGACACTCTTCGTACCAGCAAATCTTTTCAACAATTTTTAGATGAGCGATCGGCGGGTAAGAATAAAATCTCGCTTGACGAGCTTGAACTTGAAATTGAGCGAGAACTCGCTTCTATAAATGCTACAGCTAGTCAGTCCCAAAGTTAGAGATATAGGTGTCCAGAAAAATTCTTTCCCAACAATCAAGGTAGCAAGGTAACAAAGTAGCAATTTGTTACCTGCTACCCTGCTACTTGCTACCTGTTTCGGTGGCGAAAACTTTTCTGGAGAACTATAAATAGGTTGAGCCGCCCAAAGGGTTATCTCCCCACAGGCGGCTCATCTAGTCATTTGTAAAGTTGTTTGTTACTGTTGGCTCATCATCGGCCTTTTTTTCTTGCCCAGCCGGCCGGTGAGCCGTAACCCATCCCGAATATTCAGCCTCATTAGCCCAATATTGACCGCTCCGGCTGCCAATTCAAGCCCTTGCAGCAAGGTAAGTGGCAAAAATTCCCCTTCTGCAACTTTTTTACCTATAATCCGTATTGCCTTATGCAGACACCGAAAAAGGAAATTCAACTGCATAATGGTTAACGCGTTAATGTTTGGTTGGAATATAACAATGACTCCTGTGGCGACGGAACAACCGCGGGCCAGGGCGATTACGCCTGAAGCGCAGGCCCAGGAACAAAGTTGGGCTATGGCGGCCCAACGCGGCGATCGACCAGCCTTTATGCGGCTGGTCGAGGTTTACCAGCGCCCGGTTTACAACCTGTGCTACCGCATGCTCGGCGGCGATGTGACCGAGGCTGAGGATGCGGCCCAGGAAACTTTTCTGCGGGCTTACACCAAACTGGATACTTACAATCCCAACCGCAAATTCTCATCTTGGCTCTTCTCAATTGCCTCGCACTACTGTATTGACCGCTTACGCCAGCGCCGCTATCAAATGGTTGACTGGGATGATTTGCCGGCGCCGGATCAACATGTCTTGTCTAACCCGGAACCACAGCCGGAGGCCGCCGCCCTGAGCCGTGAAGAACACCGCACGCTGCACCGGCTGCTCAACAACCTCCCCCCCGATTACCGGGCGGCGACCATTCTGCGTTACTGGCACGAGCTGTCTTACGATGAGATTGCGGAGGCCCTCAATACGACGGTCAGCGCGGTCAAAAGCCGCCTGTTTCGAGCCAAACAAATGATGGCCGCCCATTATGGCGCGATGGAGACAAACCTATGAACCACGAAACTTTCACCGAAAAAATGGTACTCTGGCTGGATAATGGATTAAACGCCCCCGAAATTACCGAACTACAGGCGCATCTGGCCGGCTGTCCTACTTGCCAGCAGACGTATCAGACCCTACAGCGGGTCGAAACGCTGCTGCGCGGCGGGTCAAAAATAATGGTCGGACCCCCGCCGGGGTTCACCGCTCGCTTTGAAATGCGTTTGGCTTACCACCAGGTTCGTAACGGAGGACATCTGTGGTGGGGATTTGGGGTGCTGCTGCTGGGCGCGTTATTTTTATTTATCATCGGTGGGCTGGCAGTGAGCGCCCTGGTTAGCAGTGGGGCCGGCTGGCTGGATGGAGCAATTTTCTACAGTGGGTTGGTGGGCCTCATCCAGTTGGCCAACACGCTGGGCGTCTGGCTCAATCTGGTCGGGTTGTTTGTCAAAGCCAGTTTGCTCACCATGAGCTACCCCACTTTTTGGGGTTGTGCCCTGGCCGCGCTGGCTCTGGCCTGGCTGTGGTTGCGGGTACTGAAGTATGTGAACCGGCCGGTCGCAACTTCGGTTGAACTGTTGATTTAATGTAACCGTTCCAGGGATTAAAGCTGTCATAACGTCTTGCGTCTTGCGTGTTTCTACAAAGTGTGTTACGCAAGACGCAACATAACTTGAATATCTGTTCCCCGGAATTTACCTATAGCGATGTGGAGACGACAATGAAAAACAAACTTTTGAGTGTAGGGATAATTCTAATCTTACCTTTACTCCTGGCCTTTACCTGGGTTTCTCCCGCTCTGGCCCAGGGGCCAAACGGCGACCAGGTTGTTTTTGGCGAAAATCTAATTTTGAAGGCCGAGGAAGAAATCAACGGCGATGTGGTTGTTTTTGGCGGCAATGTGACCATGCCCGCTTCCAGCCAGATTGACGGCGACCTGGTTGTTTTTGGCGGCAATGCCACGATTGATGGGACTGTCACCGGCGATATTGGCATGATTGGCGGCAATATCAAGCTGGGCAAAACGGCCGTGGTCGAAGGGGATATTGGCATACTTGGCGGTGAGGCCGAAGTAGCCGAAGGCGCGACGGTGGAGGGGGATGTGCAGAGCTTGAATCGGTTTGGCTTTGGCGAGGGCGAAGGTTTCACCATCCCGCCGATCCCCTCGGCGGCCCCCGATGCGCCCATGCCCCCAACGCCGCCGGTTCCGCCGGTAGCGCCTCGCTTTGATGATGACTCTGATTTCTCTGACTGGGGCCACGGCATCTTCAGTTTCTTCAAAAGCGTAGTCGAAGATATGGCTGTCCTGCTTTCTCTGGCCGTGATTGGCTGGCTGGTAGCCGCCTTTATGCCGGAACAGATGAAAACTGTCGGTGACACACTCACCCGCTCGGCGCCTTTCAGCTTTGGCGTCGGCTTGTTGACCTGGCTCATTGCCGGGGTGGTGGGCGGCGTTTTGGCTATCACTATCTGCCTGGCCTTTATTCCGATATTGGCTTTTATTCTGCTGGCCATTGCCACCCTGTTTGGCTGGATTGTGGCCGGCCAGGTCATCGGGGAGCGGCTGCTGATTGCCAGCGGACGGCCTTATCCTAATCACGTCGTCTCAACCCTGGTCGGCGTCACCGCGTTGACAACCGTAGCAATTATGCCCATCATCGGCCAGATTCCCTGTATCGGCGGCCTGTTGAGCCTGTTGGGTGGATTGTTGGGTATCATTGTCTCCCTGACCGGGATGGGCGCGGTCATCCTGACCCGCTTTGGCACCCAGCCTTATCCGCCGCCTGCTTTCGCCTATGCCGGGGGATATACTTCTGCGCCATCCCCTGCCGGTGGAAGCAGCCGGCCTCCATCTGACCTGCTTGCGTCGCTGGAGCGGCAGGAAGCCGAATTACGGGCCAGAATTGACGCCGCCCTGGCCGAAGCCGATGCAGCGGCCCAGGTAACGCCGGCCAGCGAGGAGGCGTCGCCGGAATCTGTCGAATTTACACCGGCGGACGCGCCTGAAACCGAAGGCGATCCAAACGCTGAAAAACCCGCTCCGAAGCGCCGCCGGACCAAAAAATCAAGCACGGAGCCAACGGATGGAGAACCCACTTTGTAAAATCCTGCTTGGCAAGACAATAAGCCTGACAAAAAGGGGTGAAAAAGCGCGCTTTTTCACCCCTGAGTTGAGCAAACTGTTTTTCCAGGCCGTGTGCCTGGCGATGATTTTAGGCTTATTTTTCATCGCCGAAGCAACTTTTTTGTCTAATTATTTAACCCCGCCCCTACTCAAAGCCGATGCTGCTAGAGCCATCGTTATTGCCGTACCGCCGTCGCTGGAAAGTATTACCGACAACGTCGTGGTAACGCTGAGCGCCGGCCAGACCAGGCCCGCTCTGCGGACGAACTGCATCCCTGATGGCAGCGCCCCCGTTTTGACGATCAATATTGAACCTGAAACCGGAACATAAAGGCAATAACCGGGCTTACCTTGCCGCCAAGAAACAAGGATCGTGCATTAAATAAGTTCCCAAATTCACCAGGAAATCAGAGATTGGAGATTGGAGATTCAGGCAAATAATCTCCAATCTCTAATCTCCAATCTCCTAAATGGGTAGGTTATTTAATTCTCATTCCAAGTGAAATTAATTCCGCCTCATTAAGTTTCGACTGATTGTCTTGATTTCATCAACCCTCAAGAGGTAAACCAGACCGAGATAAACCAAACTGCCAATACCTACACCCATCACCCCGCCAAGCCAGCCGGGGGCCGGTGGTAAAAATGGCAACAGCAGCGCCAGGGCCAGCGCCATACCTGCTGTAGCCAGGCCCATTTTGGCGACTGCCTCGACCAGCCCCCCTTCGGCCAGCCCGCCCATTTGGGGGCGGAGCAGGGCCAGCAAGGCGATCATCTCCAGCGTTACCGCAATCGAGTTGGCCAGGGCCAACCCGCCGTGCGGCGGCCAGCCCCACTGAGCAAAGAGGCGCAGCAGCAGCCAGCTCAAGCCAATATTGACCGCCATTGCCGCCACGCCGACGGCGACTGGGGTTTTGGTATTTTTGAGGGCATAAAAAGCGCGGGTGGCAATCTCGACTACGGCGTGGCCGGTCAGCCCCAGGGCAAAAAAGCTCAAGGCCCAGGCTGTGGCTGTGGTTGCGGCAGGGTCGAATTTGCCCCGTTCCAGCAGCAGGCGCACCAGTGGTTCGCTCAATACCAGCAGGCCGGCGGCGGCGGGCAGGGTTAAAAACAGCAGGCTACGCAGGGTCAGGGCAAAAATTCGGCGCAGTTCGGCCCACTGCTCGGTGGCGGCCAGGGCGGCCAGGGTTGGAAAGAGGGCCGTCGCCACCGCCTGGGCGATAATGCCCTGCGGGAGCAGCATGATAATCCAGCCGTAATTCAGCGCGGTCAAACTGCCGGCGGTCAGGCCGGCGGCCAGCACCGCGTTGACCACAAAGTTCAACTGCACCGCGGCCAGCCCCAACACGCGCGGCCCCATCAGCCGGGCGACTTCGCGCAGGCTGGGGTCGCGCCAGGCCAGGACGGGCTGGTAGCGCAGCCGCTCGCCGGAGAGCAGGCCGGGTAACTGCACCAGCAAGTGGCTGGCCGCGCCAATGACGACTCCCGCCGTCAGGCCGCGTACCCCCCAAACCGGGCCGAGCAGCCACGCACCCAGAATAATGGCCAGGTTGTAAATCACCGGGGCCAGGGCCGGCAGAAAAAAGTGCTGGTGGGCGTTGAGAATGCCCATAACCACGCCGCTGACCCCAAAAATTACGGTCGAGATGAGCATCCAGCGCATCAACTCGACGGTCAGGGTTTGTTGGGCCGGGGCAAAGTCGGCAAAAAAGTGTTGGACAATCCAGGGGGCAAACAGGGCGGCCAGCCCGCCCAGGCCGGTCAAAAAGAGGGCGACCCAATTGATGACCGCCGAGGCCAGCCGCCACGCGCCGGGCAAATCCTCGCGGGCCAGGTAGCCGGTAAAAATGGGGATAAAGGCCGAGCCGAGCGCCCCGCCTGCAACCACGTAAAACAGAAAATCGGGCAGGCGAAAGGCGGCCAGGTAGGCGTCCATCTCGGCGCTGGTCCCGAACTGCCGGGCAATAACCACCTCGCGCAGCAGCCCCAAGGCGCGGCTGGCCAGAAACAGCACCATCACCAGTGAAGCGGCGCGGGCAAGGCGGTGGGTGGTGGGAGAAGTGGCAGTGGTTTCGATTTGACTCAAGAACTATTTCTCAGCCGCAAACATTCGCCGTACTTCTTCGCTTGATAACCTGCCTTCTGTTTCATCTCGGAGGCGCGAACGTTCAATGATGGCTTGAAATTGGGGATTCAGACTCAACGAAAGCGTTTCAAGATCTATGTTGTCTAAAGGTAATAAAACCGCAACGGGTTTATCGCCCACGGTGACCACAATAGGATCATTGTTAATCTGATCTACATAGTCAGCCAGGCTGGCTTTGGCGTCATTTTTGTTTAAGGTTATCATAATTCTACCTGCTCTCCACCGATATACACTACATTCCCTTTTTTGTAGCCTACAGCCCGAATGACGACTGCCGTTTCGGGATCATCTTCTACATCATAATACACACGCAGATCACCCACTCGTAACTCATAGATCGCTAATGGATTGGGGCGCATAAGTTTTCGATTGCTTGTTTCAACCGTAGGTTCATAAAGAAGTTGTTCATCAACCGCATCAAAAACAATTGATCGCTGTCTGGCTGATAAATCTCGTAAATGGTCAATTGCTTCTCTTGAGTATTCTATGCGGTATGGCATTGCTCATATCGCCGTAACCAAATTTTGTAGGCGCTGGCCCAGGTCGTCCAGTCCTGAACCCAGGTTTCATCGGATGGTTCTTCACCGGCGATATAAGCCTCGTAAAAGGTTTCAGAGAGAACGCCGTATTTGCGCTCATAGGCGCGCATTTCATCCTTAAGCGCGTAAATGTCTAAAAGAATATCATCGAGGGTCATTACTTTACTCATTTGGCTCAATTTACAGAGCCAGACAGCGAATTTTTGGTGTCCAGAAAAACAAGGTCAGCGGCCAAAGTCGTCGTATAAATCCTCGCGCCGTAACGATAGATTGGCTGGCCAGGGGCCATAATCATCCACGGGAAAGTCCAGAGGCAGGCGGGGCATCTCGACCGGCAACTGATCATCAATCACCAACACAATGCGGCGCTGGCCCGTTGGAATATCCGGCGGCAATTGTAGGATGAGTTTGCCATCCGGCTCAATGGTAGCTACTGCTTCGATAGTTCTCATATTGCCTCCACATCATGAACCCCAACTGCAAGGTTATTATAGTCTGAGGGCGAGTATCACACAAGCCCTATTTTGCTCACGGCCACCAGCGGCCGGCATCTTTGATGGCGTGGAAGGTTTCTGCTATTGCTTCTGGCCAACCCAACGTGGCGATAACTGGAGCTAGATCACATAGGTCACTCAATAACTCAGGCATCCAGGGCGTCTACCACCAGCACAATCTTTTCGCCTTCTTTACGCCGGTTGGCGGCTTGTTTGAGCAGCCGGTGCAGAAAGTCGGGTCGAGTCGCTGCACCGGGCAACACCCCTTCGGCTTCGTAGACGTTGAGCTGGTAAGCCAGCACCAGTTGGGCGGCCAGATTTTTCAAGCCTCGGCCCATTCCATCCAACCCAGGTGCTAATTCGCTGAAATGATGGATATACCCCCGTTGCCGGGTCAGCCAGGCCAGAAAGGTGGTTTTACCCAGGCCGGCCTCGGCCTCCAGAATGAAGTAGCCCCGGTCGTGGTCGCGCAGAAAGGCATCTATTTCGGCCAGCAGCCATTCACGGCCAACAAAGTTATCCAGATTGAATCGCTCAAAGACGATCCAGGGTTCGAGGAAGGCATCTCGCAGACACTCGTAGTCGCCGATGAAAAACTGGTTGTGATCGCCGGTATTGATGATGCTGTTGATGATGTCTCGCCCAACGATGACGGAGCGAGATATATCACCGGAGACATCGCCGATTTCGACACTGCTCATCTTCTAGGGTCCCTACCTGGAGTGAAACTACAAGGTGTTACAGTTTATATCCAATCTGCCGCAAAAAGCCCTTGCGCCAGGCGATATCTTCATCACCCTCTACCCCGGCGGGTTTAAACCCATCCACCACGCCCAGAATGGCCCGGCCCTGATCTGTCTCGGCTACGATGACTTCGGTAGGATTGGCGGTGGCGCAGAAGATGCGGCAGACTTCGGGTACAACTTTGATAACATTCAGAACATTGATGGGGTAGAAGCCTTCGCCCAGAAAGATGATGAAGCTGTGCCCGGCTGACAGGGCCAGCGCGTTTGTTTGGGCCAAGGTTATCATTTCTGCGTCTGTGCCGGTCCAACGTACCAGGCATTTGCCCGAAGCTTCACAAAAGGCCAGGCCGAATTTGATGCCTGGAACAGTATTGACTAACGCTTCATGCATATCCTCAACCGACTTGATAAAATGAGTCTGGCCGAGGATAAAGTTAATGGTTTCTGGCTTTTCGATTTTAACCGTTTTGAGTTCCATAAGTCCGTCCTCCTGGCCTCATTGTATCATATCTATACCTGGCTTTCAATGCCTGTGCCGCAAAACTCAGTTGCCACCCGGCTCACTTTAGATTATACTTGCTCCTCGTGGCTAACCCTGACCATCTGGCCCTGGCCCGGCGCTATGCCGCCGGGGAACGCGGTTTTCGGCTGGAACTGCTGGATTTATCCGGCGCGGATTTGAGCAGCCTTGATTTTTCCGAGGCCTGGCTGCGCGATACCAATTTCAGCGGGGCGCTGCTGTGCGGCTGCCGTTTCGCCGGCGCACCCATGCCGGGGACAAATTTCAGCGGGGCCGACCTGAGCGGGGCCGACCTGCACGGAGCGATTGCCGCCGGGGCTGTTTTTCGGCGGGCAATTCTAGTTGAAGCCAGCCTGCGCTCGGCGGATTTGTATGGGGCAGATTTGACCGAAGCCAATTTGGCCCGCGCCGATTTGAGCGGGGCCGACCTGTCGCTGGTTCAGGCAGCGGGCGCTGTATTCACGGGGGCAAAGTTGGCCCGCGCCATTCTTTTTAAGGCCAATCTCACCCAGGCCGACCTGCGCGAGACCAATCTGGCCCAGGCCGAAAACGTCAGCAGCGCGAAATTTGATGAGGCTTTGCTCCCTCCTGACTACCAGCCGGCCAATAATCCCCGGCGGTCAAGGGTTGCGAGGGGGTTTTTTGGAAGCAAGAGACAATAGTTTAAGATGTTGCGTAGTGCGTAGTGCGTGGTGCGTAAAAATTTCACGCACTACGCACCACGCACCTCGTTTTATTGATGACGAGATAGGAGATGTGTCACCATGGCCGGTCCCGTTGATTTTCCCACCTTACAATGGGCGCGGAAGATGAGCGCCCTGGTTCCTGCTCTGGCCGGTCTGGCTCCGGTGGATTTGCGCAAGCTGAGCAGCTTTTTGGACAAGCTGGCTGGCCTGCGCGAGCAGGAGGGCGAACTGTCGGAGCAGCAGGTGCAGGTGATTATGCAGGGGCTGCGCGGCAAAGAATTGGTGAGGTTAGAAAAGGAAAAAGGCGGCGTGTTGGTCGAGTTCACGGGCGGTGGTTTTGAGTACGAGCGATTCCTGGTCCGCGCTGACGGAAAAGTGCCGAACAGCCGTTATGAAACAAAGAAGACCGCCGACCGCTGACCGGGTAACTCTACCCTAGATTGTAATGAGCCCAATCGGCGTCCGCCGAGCGTTGAAACGCCCGGCTCATCCAGGTGAAAGCCCGCTGAAGCAGGCTAAAAGCGCCCCTTTGAGCCGGTTTTGAACCGGCTTTTATCTGCTGTAGCCGGGGGCTTTCAGCCCTCGGCGGACGTCACGATTGAAGTGCTACCACCGACCAAGGAAATTTCCATGACAGAAATATGGCTTGACGAAACGTTTGATGCTCCAAATTTTGACCCGCGCTTGCAATGGTTTCACGCGCCGCAAAAGTGGTCTATCCAACCGGATGGCTCGGTGCTGCGGGTCGAGCCGGAAGCCAAAACCGATTACTGGCAGAAAACGCACTATGGCTTTGCGGCCGACAACGGCCATTTTTTGTTTGCCGAGGTGACCGGCGATTTTATTTTGAGCACCCAGGTCCGTTTTCAGCCGGCGCATCAATATGATCAGGCTGGGCTGATGGTGCGGCTTTCGGCGGACTGCTGGCTGAAAACCTCGGTCGAGTTTGAGCCGGACGGCCCGGCCCGGCTGGGCGCGGTGGTGACTAACTTTGGCTATTCTGACTGGTCTACTCAAACCTTCAGCGGTAATGAGGTCTTGCTGCGCGTCCGGCGCGAAGGCAGCGATTACACGGTCGAGTATGCCGAAGCGGCCAACCCGGTTGAAGTACAGTGGACACAGATTCGTATCGCCCACTTGCACGACGACGAGGGCGGTGCGGTGCAGGCCGGTTTGTATGCGTGCAGCCCTATTGGTGCGGGCTACGTCGCCGAGTTTGATTTTTTGAAAGTAGAGAAGGGGAGGGTTGGAAGGTCGGAGAGCTGATCATTCTCCAGCCTTCCCTTCTTCCAACCTTCCAGAAAAAATATGCAAGACCACGAAATTCACGAAACTATCGCCATTCTGCGCGAGTGTGCCCGGCAGTGGCAGCCGGGGCTGGTGGATGACATGGCCCGGATTGAGCGCAACCCCTATCACGTGCTCATCGCCACCATTCTCAGCCTGCGCACCAAAGATACTATGACTGCTCAGGTGGCCCCGCGCCTGTTTGCCCTGGCCGATAATCCCCACGAGATGGTTCGCCTGACCCCCGAAAAAATTGCCGAAACGATTTATCCGGTGGGCTTTTATCGCACCAAAGCCAAAAACATCATTGACATTTCCCAAAGGTTAATTGACGAGTATGGGGGCCAGGTTCCGGCTGACCTCGACGCGCTGCTCAAGCTGCCCGGCGTGGGCCGCAAAACGGCCAACCTGGTGCTGACCGCCGGTTACAACCTGCCCGGCATCTGCGTGGATACCCATGTCCACCGGATTTCTAACCGCTGGGGCTACGTCCACACCAAAACCCCCGAAGAAACCGAATTTGCGCTGCGAGCCAAGCTGCCGCCGGAATATTGGATCGAATACAACGGTCTGCTGGTCAGCATGGGCCAGACCCTCTGCCACCCCACCTCACCCTGGTGCAGCAAATGCCCGGTTATTCAATTCTGTGAACGGGTCGGTGTGACCCGCAGCCGGTAGGCATGGCTGTTTGTAATTATTCAGCCCATGTCATTGCGAGGCCATAGGCCGAAGCAATCCCCTTATCGCAACCTGGGGATTGCTTCGCTTCGCTCGCAATGACGCCTGAGCAGTCACGACTGTTTTTTTATATTTTTGTGCTTTGTTTAGGCTAAGAGTAAAATGAAAACAGGGGGGCAAATCAAACTTGTCTGCCATTTCTGAAAGGAAAAAATTATGAACAAGAAAAGCATCAAAGATATTGATGTAAAAGGTAAACGCGCCCTGGTGCGGGTGGATTTTAACGTGCCGATGGAAAACGGCCAGGTCACCGACGACCGCCGGATTCAAGCGGCCCTGCCGACGATCAACTACCTGCTCGATCATGGGGCCGGGGTGATCCTGATGAGCCACCTGGGCCGGCCCAAAGGCGAGCGCAACCTCAAATATTCGATGGGGCCGGTGGCGGCTAAATTGCAGGAGTTGTTAGGCCGGCCGGTCAAACAGTTGGATGACTGTGTCGGTCCCGAAGTCGAAGCGGCCTGCCAAGCGATGCAGCCGGGTGAGGTGATCCTGCTGGAAAACACCCGCTTTTACAAAGAGGAAGAGAAAAATGAGCCGGCCTTTGCCGCTAAACTGGCCGCCCTGGGCGACGTTTACGTTAACGACGCCTTTGGCAGCGCCCACCGCGCCCATGCCTCAACGGAAGGCGTCACCAAGACGCTGCGCCCGGCTGTGGCCGGTTTTCTGATGGAAAAGGAACTGGAATACCTGGGCAAAGCTTTGGCCGACCCCGAACAGCCCTTTTTAGCCATTATGGGCGGGGCCAAAATCTCTGATAAGATTGCGGTGATCGAGAATCTGCTGTCCAAAGTTGACTCGCTGCTCATCGGCGGGGGGATGGCCAATACCTTTTTTGTGGCCCAGGGCCATAACGTCGGCAAATCGCTGGTAGAAGCTGAGGCCGTGGACACAGCCAAGAAGCTGCTGGCTGAGCACGCCGAAAAATTGGTTCTGCCGGTGGACTGCGTGGTTGCTGCGGAGTTCAAGGCCGATGCCGAGGCCAAAGTGGCGCCGGTGGATGAAGTTCCAGTGGATTGGATGATCCTTGATATTGGTCCGGCCACGATTGCTCACTTCTCCAACCGATTGGCGGCGGCCAAAACGGTGGTCTGGAATGGGCCGATGGGCGTGTTTGAGTTCCCCCGCTTTGCCGAAGGGACCTTTGCCATCGCCAAAGCGCTGGCCGGGCTAAAAGGCGCGACCACCATCATTGGCGGCGGCGACAGCGCGGCGGCGGCAGAGCAGTCCGGCCTGGCCGATAAGATGAGCCATATTTCCACCGGCGGGGGGGCTAGCCTGGAGTTTCTGGAAGGGATCGAACTGCCGGGGGTAGCAGTGCTGGATGATAAGTAAAACGTAATGATAGTGCAAGGTAAGATTTCGTTTTAGTGAGAAGTAGCAGGAGTGCAGACTTAAGTCTGCACTCCTTTTTATTGCGGCTGATCCGTTGGCTCAGGCGTCCAGGTAGGGATGGGGGTAGGCGGAGAATGGGGGCTGGGGCAGATACGCAGGCCGTACCAGGCGGGATTGTAGCCAGAACTGTCAATTTCCAGTGCTTTTAACAGCCAGGGTATCGCCTGCTCACATTGGGGATTGTCGAGATAGGCGTAAGCGAGGCCCAGTTGGTAGTAGTATTCAATGGGGGCCAGGGTTTTTTCCTCGAATTTAATATTAACTTGCGCCCCCCCATCGGCCTGGGGCTGGAAAAAGCCGACGCTGTCGGTGCGGTTGGGCCAGAAGGAGACCTTAATTTCGTAAGGCGTGGTTTGGGGCTGGGGCAGCTTCTGTAGGTCGAGGAAAAGGTTGCCGTTAGTCGGGTCAAGCGTTGCCGTGCCGCTGGATTGGCTGAAAATCTGGGTTGCGGTCAGCGACTCGGTCGGGTCGAGCAAAAGCGTTTCCCCTTTGATAGATTGGGCAAGCAGGTCGGCGCATGACTGTTCGGTTTCAATGGTGGGCGCGGCGGCATAGTTGACCGGCTGAAGCGGGGCCACAAAGTTGAGGCCGTCGGCGGCCCGGCTAAAACGCCCGCGCAGAATGGGCCGGGAGGTGGGGCCGGTCAGGGTTTGGGTTTCGGTGTGGATTTCTACCTGGCGGACCCGGCGCAGCAGTTCGCCTTCGGCCAGTTCGATGGCTTTGGGGAAATATTCAATGGCGCTCTCGAAGTTTTGGCGTGTGTAGTAAACGGTGGCCAGGTGGCCCCAGGCGCTCTCTTTACGGAAGGGGTTGACATAGTTGGGATCAACCCCCAGACTTTGTTCCAGGGCGTTGATGGCCCGCACGTAATCGCCATTCAGGTAATAGGTCCAACCTAACAAGTCATACGCTTCCGGGTCGAACGGGTTTAATTTGATGGCCTTTTTAAATCGCTCGGCGGCAGTCTCATAATCGCCCAGGCTGTTTTGATAAATGCGGCCCGCATCAATGTAAAGCGGGGCCAGATTGGGGGCCAGGGTAATGGCGTTATCATAAAATTTTACAGCTTCTGGATAACGGCCCTGCACTTCCAGGGCGTAGCCCATGTTGTGGTGGGCATCCATACTTTGAAAGTTCAAATCCAGCGCCTTTTGGGCGTTCTGCTGAGCGGCGCCCCAATTGCCGGTATCGGCATACACTTCAGACAGAAAAGCGTAGCCTTCGGCATAAGTGGGGTACAACTCGGTCGCGCAGCCGCACACGTCAAACGCTTCGGCATAACGCGCCTCCCAATCGAGGGCGCGGCAGTAGTGCGCCAGATTCTCGGGGCTGTTGGGGTTAAGGGCTACAGCTTGCGCCGCCTGGTCGAGGGCGCGGCCGGTATTGCGGGTAAAAATAAGCAGCCGTGACTGGCGTATATAAGGCACATCATGGGTCGGATCAATCTCGATGGCCTGCTGGTAGGCGGCAATGGCTTCATTAAGTTTGCCCTGGGCAAAATAAGTGTCGCCGTCGCCCACATACAGCACGGCGGGACGAGTCGGTGTGGGGGTTGGCGCAAACTGCTGGGCCAGGGTGGGCGTTTCGATATTGAAGTAACCCACATAAATACCCACCAGCAACACCAACATCCCCAACATCACAGTCAGGAGGGTATATAAAAGAAACGTTAAAAGCGCACCGCGCTTTTTTTCTTGCGGACGATAATACATGACTTAATTGTGAATTGTGAATCGTTAACAATTTACAATTCACAATTCACTATTCACAATTTTATTCCGGCGGCTTCGGTCAGAATTTCGCGGGCGCTCTCGCGGGTGCTCTGGCTCAAAGCGCCGAGCATTTGGGCCAGTTCTTCTACCCGCTGGTCCCCCACCAGCATTTCCACGCCGGTTTGGGTCCGAGCGTCGCGGACTTGTTTGGTGACATGATAGTGGGTATCGCCGTATCCGGCAATTTGAGGCAGGTGAGTAACACAGAGGACTTGGTGCTGGCCTTCGTGGGAAAGTTCCCACAATTTCCGACCCACCACGCCGCCAATCCGCCCGCCGATGCCCTGGTCAATTTCGTCAAAGATCAAGGTCGGGGTTTCATCGGCGACGGCCAGCACGGTTTTGAGGGCCAGCATAACCCGGCTGGTTTCGCCGCCGGAGGCTACTTTGATCAGGGGTTTGAGCGGTTCGCCGGGGTTGGGAGCAATCAAAAACTCAACCCGGTCAATGCCGCGCTCGTCGCAGGCCAGCGTTTTGAGACCTTGCTCGGTTTCAACGTAGACGCCGTGCGGATCGTCGCTCCAGGTTAGCTCGACGGCAAAATCGGCTTTGGCCATGCCCAGATCGGCCAACTGCGCCACCACGCCCTGGGCCAGGGTTTGACCGGCGGCTCGTCGGGCTTCCGAGAGGGCCAGGGCCATTTGCCCAATGGTGCGCCGGTGCGTTTCTTCAAGCTGGCGCAGTTCTTCGATCCGCTCTTCGCTGTGGCTGATTTGATTCAACTCCGCCTGCGCCCGCTGGCCAAACTCGATAATTTCTTCAATGGAGTTGCCATACTTGCGCTTGAGGCTAAAAATCAGGCCCAACCGCTCCTCGACCTCTTGCAAGCGGGTCGGGTCAAAATCAATGGTTTCGCTATAGTCGCGCAGGGCGCCGGCCAGTTCCTCCAGTTGGTAGGTGAGCGTATCAACTTGCTGCTGCTGCTCTGCCAGGCTGGGATCCAGCTTGACCAGATTGCCAATGGCCCGCGCTGCCTGGGCCAGCAAATCGCCCGCCGAGGGCTGCTCGTCATCGCTGCCCTCCAGCAGCAAACGATAAGCTTCGCCGGCAAACTGGCCGAGCTGTTCGGCGTTGGCCAGGCGGTTGCGCTCGATGGTCAACTCCGCCTCTTCGCCCGGTTTTAATTTGGCCGCCCCAATTTCTTCCACCTGGAAGGAGAGTTGATCTATCCGCCGGGCCAACTGCTGCTCGTCGCGCTGCAAATCGGCCAATTCCTGGCGCACCCGGCGCAGTTGGCGCACTTCAGCGGCTAGGGCCTCGCGCTGCTCTTCCAGCCCGGCGTAGCGGTCCAGAAAAACTTGGTGCTGGCGGACCTGCATCAGGCTGAGGTGTTCGCTCTGGCCGTGAATATCAATCAGCGCCCCGGCGATTTCTTCCAAAATACTCAAATTGACGGTGCTGCCGTTGACCCGGCAAAAGTTCCGGCCGGTGCTGCGCAGCTCTCGGCCCAGCACCAGGGTGTCCGGCTCTTCGCCTTCCAATCCTTCGCGTTCCAGGATGGGGTTAATGACGGCTTGCAGCCCGTTTGACAGGCGAAAAACACCTTCCACCCGCGCCCGGTCGCACTCGGCCCGGACAAAAGAGGTGTCGGCCCGCCCGCCCAGCAGCATGCTCACGGCGTCAATGATAATGGATTTGCCTGCGCCGGTCTCGCCGGTGAGGACATTAAAGCCTGGGTGAAAGCTCAGGCTCAGCTTATCAATAATCGCAAAATCGGCAATGTTTAATTCGATGAGCACGGTAAAAAACCTCGGTCACGTGTTGCGTGTTGCGTCTTCCGTTTTTATTACGCAAGACGCAACACGAATATGGAGCAACTTATTTTCTTCAAACTCTCCAACTGCAACTTTAGGCCAATTTTTACGTAGTGAGTATAGCACAGGTGTTCGGGCTTCGTCAAACAAGTGGGGAAGAGCCTAATGAGTTTTGACACTCAAAAACGATAATTTCGATAATCGAGGGAAGATTGCCCCTAGGGGGCCTTTGGCTCGAAGGCTGGAAGGTTGGTCAGTATTTACCATCCCTCCCATCCTCCAATCTTCCAGGCTTTATCGAATTTTGCTTGCAATCAACTATGATTAAGATTTTTGGCTGCATACCCGGCTAAGTGACTATTGTCAGGCCCAAGTAGGTTTGGTATAATGGGGTGGCTTGGTGTAACTAACTCAATTTTTAGGAGGGAACTTTTTGATGATGGATACACAAGCGGTACTCAAAGCAGGAGGAGCGGGGGCCGCAGTACTGGTGTTTCTCACTCTGCTCAGTCTCATTCCGTGTCTGGGTTGCTTTACCTGGATTTTGGTGTTGCTGGCTTATGTAGGAATCGGCGTGTTAACAGCCTATTGGATGACTCCTCCCCGCGATGGCGGTAGCGGCGCGAAAAATGGGGCCATTGCGGCGGCTATTGCGGCGACAGTGGCCGGGTTGGTCAATATGGTGATTCAAGGCGCTTATTTTGCTATGACCGGCGCGTCCCAAATGACTCAGGCGCTGGCCGATTTGCCCCCGGAACAGTTGGAAGCGCTGCGCGAGGCCGGAATTGACTCGGCGGCGTTGGGTGTTGGGGCGGTGGTGCTGGTAACAGGTGGCTGCTGCTTGTTAGGGATCCTTCTGGCCGCCGGGTTGGGCGCTGCCGGTGGTTACTATTGGGGTAACAGCCATCCCAGTTGATAGAAATTTGCTGCTCGAGCAAACTAAATTGTAACTTTTTAGGACACAGAGATACACAAAGCCGGCACAGAGGATCGCAGAGAAACTTTTTACTTTTTCTCAGTGCGCTTCACTTCTGTGCCTTCTCCGTGAAACTTTGTGTAGTAGTTGGGATACTAAAAATTTATTAATCAGGGAGACTTTATAAAATATGGATATCGGTTCCGCATTTACTTATATGTTCGACGACCAGGACTGGATTAAGAAAATTGCCATTGGCGGTGGAATTACCCTGGCCGCTATCATATTGTTACCTATTCTGGTCGGTTTAGCTTTATTTTTGCCCTTAAGCGGCTACATGCTGGAAACACTCAAAAATGTGCGTGATGGTCGTCCCATTCCGCTGCCGGAGTGGGCCAATTTTGGCGACTTGTTCTCGAAGGGGTTGATGGTTTTTGTGATTGGGTTGGTTTATAATCTACCCTCGCTTCTTTTTTCTTGTGTGTCAGCCGGGATTAGTATTGCGACCGCTAACCCGGATATTGACCCTGATATCGTTGCCACGCTGGGGATAGTCTCTGCTTGTGTTAGTTGTGTCCAGCTTATCGTCAGCCTGATTGGTAATGCCTTGCTGCCCGCTGCCATTATCCGCTATGCTGAATATGGCACTTTGGGTTCGGCTTTTCAGTTTGGCGAAATCTTCAACTTTATCAGAAATAATATCGGCGATTATATTATTGTGATTTTGTTAGGGTGGGTCACCGGTCTCATTGCCGCCTTCGGTTTGATTCTCTGTGTGGTCGGCGTCCTCTTTACCGGCTTCTGGTCAATTTTGGTCACGGCCAATCTCTATGGTCAGTTGGCCCGCAAGGCCTCGAGTTCACCCCAAGTGGCCTTATAAGCAAGGGTGACATCCTGGGGGACTCGAAACGGGTGGCGGCTGAGCGGGTTATAATAAGCAAAAGGTGCGATGGGATTGATAAGGAGGTTTGATTATGATTGACGCCTTTTCAAATATTGCGACTGCTTTTGGCCTATCCTCTTCGGCCGGGCTGAATGCTTATTTACCGCTGCTGATTGTAGCTTTAACCGCCCGTTACACCGACTTGCTTCAACTGAATAAACCGTGGGATGTGCTGACCAACGGCTGGGTGATTGTCGTGCTGGTGGTGTTATTGCTCATCGAAATGACCGTAGATAAGATTCCGGCGGTGGATACACTCAACGACGTGATTCAAACGGTGGGCCGGCCCGCCGCCGGAGCGATCCTGTTTGCCTCCAGTTCCGGTGTGGTCGGCGATCTGCACCCGGTGCTGGCCTTTGTCGCCGGGCTGCTCTTGGCCGGCGGCGTCCACGCCGTCAAAACGGCGGCACGACCCGTGGTTACAACAACCACCGCCGGGGTAGGCAACTGGCTGGTCAGCCTGGTAGAAGACATCATTGCCTTGATTGCGGCCATTCTGGCGATTTTACTGCCAATTGTGGTGGCTTTGGTAATTATCTGTTTGCTTCTCTTGTTTGTCTGGTGGCAAAGCCGCCGCCGCGCTAAAACCATAACAGCATCATAAATTGTGAATAGTGAAGGGTGAAGGGTGAATTGTGAACGGTTCGACGGGTCGGCTGGACTCATTAACCATTAACGATTGACAATTCACAATTAACCATTAATTCGGGAGTTATCTCATGCATCAATCGGATTATGCCTCTTCTCAAACCAGTACGATGGCCATTGTCAGCGTCATTTCCGGCGTCCTGAGTTGGGTGGCCTTGCCCTTCATTGGGGCGATTGTGGCGATTGTCACCGGGCACATGGCCCGCAATGAAATCAAGAGCAACCCCGGCATGCAAGGGGATGGGTTAGCTATTGCCGGCTTGATTTTAGGCTATCTGCACGTGGTAACATTCTGTGGGGGACTACTGTTGTTCCTTCTTTTCTTCGGAGGTATGGTAGGTCTGACGGGGTGTGCCATCCTTTCCGAGGCAGGCCAATCTGGGGCTTCGCTGTCCATTCCCCCAATTCCCCTCAACTAATGACCCGTTCATCTATTGCTGAAATTCGGCAGCAGTTACAGGAAAGCCGTCGTCACACCTTACAACTCCTTGACGCCGTTGACCCAGATATTGCCATTCGTCGCCCTCGGCCCGATGCCTGGAGTATTAAAGATCACATTGCCCATCTGGTTGCCGTCGAAGAGTCGGTTATCCATTTTGCCCATCGTATTTTGGATGAGGATTGCCCCATCTCGCCCCTCTGCCATGACGTAGCTTTTAATCAGGATGTTTGGAATAATCGGGAGGTGGCCGAGCGAGCAGGGTATACCTGGACAGAGGTGTGCTGCGCCCTGGACGCGACCCGCCAGGAGTTGCTGGCCTTGCTCGACCATATTCCGCCGGAAGCCCTGGAGCGGCTGGGATCGCATCCGGTTTGGGGTACGCCCGTCACTTTGGGGAGCGTGCTGCGCGTCCCCTACCGTCATGAGCGAGGTCACCGGGATGAGATTGCCGCGCTGGTTACTATGGGTCTACCCAGTCCCAATTTACACCCGTAAGGGTCCAGAGGTTAGCTGGACTCTTTTTTGTTTGAGCAAGACTAGGTTCTGTTGACATTTGCCGATTTCGCACGCTTCGATACGCCCTGACGGACACTCAGCATGCGAAATCGGCCCAAAAACGCACCCTTCGATACGGCTATCGCCTACTCAGGATGCGTTTTTGGGCAACAAAGTGAAATGTCAACAGAACCTACAAGATATTGACACATTTTCAGAGATTATACAATATATAGTAGCTGGATATTTGGAAATTTGTCTGGTCTCCATTACAATCGTTCTTGTATTTGAATTGGGCTAAAGAAAACAAGGGGGAACTATGGATTTCGCCGCTATTTTTCAAACCTGGCTGAATGTGTTAACGAAACCCAGCGAAACCACATTTGAGCTGGAGCGTCAAAAGCCCAACGCCAATTTCACTACGGCCATCATCTGGATCATTGTCGCCGGAGCTATTTTAGCGGTTTTAAGCGCTATTGGGGCCTTAATTTCCAGCTTTATCAATGGCGGCGGCTTCACCGCTTTACAACCCATGCTAGAGGAAACCGACATTCCGCCAGAGGTGGCCGCTCAACTGGCGGCAGTAACCGCCGGGGGCGCAGGCGGAGCTGTAGGCACATTTTGCGCCGGCTTAATTTTTATCCCCATCGCGTTTTTGATTGGCTCCGGCGTTCACTTTTTAATTGCCAAATTGTTTGGCGGTACAGGAAGTTTTGAGGAACAAACGTATCTCTTGGCGACATTTTCAGCGCCGATTATGATTATTAACGGCATCTTTAGCCTTGTGCCGGTTTTAGGCGGATGTCTTTCGATTTTTGTCTTTATTTATCAATTGGTCTTAACGTATATGGCGGTTAAAGTAGCTCATCGCCTCGGCCCTGGTCAGGCGGTGGTGGTTGCGCTTGGCCCTACTTTAATCTTCTTTACCTGTATCGCCTGCCTGGTGGTTGGAATTATTGCCTGGATTACCACTATGACCGCAACGGCTCAGTAAACGACGAAAAATGTTATAGGAGTTGTCGCAAACCGGGGGCACACACACTATCAACGCGAAGTGTGAAAATGGAGTGCAAGGCTTGCCTTGCGACCTGGCAAGGCAAGCCTTGCACTCCAGCTAGCCTATTTTTGCAGGAGTGTTCATGAGCCTATGGCACACCACCGATAACCAAAATGTCTTTCAGCGGTCGGCGGTCTGCCGTCGGCGGTCTATTTTCTTAGGAGAACAACATCATGAAATCAGTTGGATTTACCCCTGTACCCGAACGCATTACTCGTTTGGTCGAGATTGCTTATAACCTCTGGTGGACGTGGCACCCGGAAGCGCAGGAGCTTTTTCAACGAATTGATGCCCGCTTGTGGGAAGATGTTTATCATAACCCCGTTTTGTTTTTGCGCGAGGTGCGCCAAGCTTCGCTGGATCAGGCGGCCAATGATCCGGAGTTTATTCGCGCCTACCACAATACGTTGACCAGTTTTGACGAATACCAGGTGTTTGACCAGACCTGGTTCAAACAAACCTATCCCGACAAATTGAATAAACCGATTGCCTACTTTTCGGCAGAGTTTGGCCTGCACGAAAGTTTGCCTATCTACTCTGGCGGTCTGGGGGTGCTCTCCGGCGACCACACCAAAGAGGCCAGCGATTTGGGATTGCCCTTTGTTGGCGTGGGTTTTTTGTATCCGCAGGGGTATTTTAAACAAGTTATCACCCCCAACGGCGACCAGGAAGCTATTTATGTGAAGGTGCGTTTTGCGGAAGTGCCGGCCCGCCCCGCCTATACTGCCGACGGTAAAGAGGTGGTTGTGGCGGTTTCGCTGCCGGCGCGAGGTGATCTACCCGACCGGCAGGTACAGGCCAAAGTTTATCAGATTCAGGTGGGCAATGTGCCGCTCTACCTGATGGATACCGACATCCACCCCAACGCCCCCGAAGACCGCGAACTTTCGGCCCGGCTTTACGGCGGCGATGAAGAGATGCGCCTGGCCCAGGAGAAAGTTCTGGGGGTTGGCGGGGTGCGAGCGTTGCGGACGATGGGCATCGAACCGGCTGTTTTTCACATGAATGAAGGCCACTCGGCCTTTTTGGTCCTGGAGCGAGCCAGAGAATTGGTGGCCCAAGGCATGACTTTTGCCCAGGCGGCCGAGATTGTCCGCAAAACTTCGGTCTTTACCACTCATACCCCTGTCCCGGCCGGCCACGATGCCTTTCCGTTCCACATGATGGATCGTTACTTTCCTCACTGGCACGAGGCACTCAAGCTTAGCCGGGAGGATTTTTTGAATTTGGCCCGGCAGGATCACAGCTGGGGGCCGACCTTTAGCATGACTGTTCTGGCCTTGAAGATGTCGGGCCGGCATAACGGCGTTAGCAAACTGCACGGTGAAGTGTCGCGCAAGATGTGGAGCTGGCTGTGGCCTGATAAAAGCGTGGAAGAAGTGCCTATCACCTATGTCACCAACGGCATCCACACCGAAACCTGGTTGGCCCCTGAACTCAAGGCACTGTATGACAAGTATCTGGGCAAAGATTGGGTGCTGCGGATTGACGACCAGGCCATGTGGGATGGTATTAGCCAGATTCCCGACGAGGTGTTATGGGAGGTGATGAACCAACTGCGGGCCAGATTGATCAATTTTGTGCGGCTGCGGACCCGCCAGCGCCTGGTCCGGCTGAGAATGCACCCCAACGACATCCAGGCCACGGTTGATTTATTGAACCCTAAAGCCTTAACCATTGGCTTCGCCCGCCGCTTTGCCACCTACAAGCGGGCCACTTTGCTCTTCCACGATACTGAGCGGCTGAAGCGCATTGTCTATGGCGGCGGGACGCGCCCGGTGCAGTTTGTCTTTGCCGGTAAAGCTCACCCCCGCGATGAGCCGGGCAAAAACTTTATTCGTGAAGTTTACCATCGTTCCCACGAGGCGGGTCTGGCCGGGCGCCTGATTTTTATCGAAGATTACGATATGAATGTGGCCCGGCAGATGGTGGCCGGGGTAGATGTGTGGCAGAACACGCCCCGCCGACCCCTGGAAGCCAGCGGCACCAGCGGTCAAAAAGCCGGCTTAAATGGCAGCCCCAACTTCTCTATTCTGGATGGCTGGTGGGCCGAAGGCTTTAACGGCAAAAACGGCTGGGCTATCGGCAGCGATGCGGAATACGACAGCGAAGAAGCCCGCAATCACGCCGACGCCACCTCACTGTACGAGATTCTGGAAAATGAGATTGTCCCTGCGTTTTATGACCGTGACGCCAAAGGCATTCCCCACAAATGGATTAAGCTGGTCAAAGAGTCAATTCGCACCGTCGCCCCCCAGTTCAGCATGACCCGGATGATCAAAGAGTATACCAACAACTTATATGTGCCCAGTATGGAGTGAGATAGAGACAAGGATATAAAAGACGCGAAGGCTTCTTGCCTTCGCGTCTTTTGTTATTGTGCTTGTTGATCCAGGGCTAGATTGAGCGTCAATACATTGACTCGCGGCTCACCCAGGAAACCCCATTGGCGGCCTTCGGTGTGTTCTGCTACAAGCTGCCGAACTTGCTCCTCGCTTAGGCCACGCTCACGTGCCACACGTGGCATTTGATACAGTGCCGCCGCTGGGCTGATGTGGGGGTCAAGCCCGCTGCCGGAGGCTGTAACCAAATCCACCGGAATGGGCGCAGTATTGCCGGGGTCGGCGGCGCGGAGCGCATCCACCCGAGCCTGGACGGCGTCCAGCAAGACTTGGCTGGCCGGTCCCAGGTTTGAGCCGGAAGAGGCGGTCAAGTTGTCGGCATTAAACGCATTGTAGGGAAAGGTTCCTGTGGCTGACAGCCGGCCCCAAAAGTATTGAGGCGCATCGAACTGCTGCCCAATCAGGGCCGAACCCACCGGCCGGCCATCCTGATAGATTAAGCTGCCATTGGCCTGGTTGGGAAAAGCTGCCTGGGCTATGGCTGTTACGGCCAGGGGGTAAAGCAGCCCGGTAATCATGGTCAGCAAAACAAGCATGGTAACAGCGGGTCGAATTTGTGTTTGCATCATCAAAAAGCTCCTTCAAAGATAGTAATCAGTAGCCAGTCAATGTCATTAAGTTAAGCCGTAGTATAGGGCCTCGTGCCCGCCCACAAGGGGCTAAACTACACTAACTTAACGACATTGAGTAGCCAGTAATCAGTAGTCAGATAAACCCTGCTACCTGTTATTTCTCACGCCAAACCCAGCCCCACCAAGATGAGGTCAATCAATTTGATGCCGATGAACGGCGCAATCAAGCCGCCGACCCCATAAATGAGCAAATTGTCGCGCAGCAGTTGGGCCGCGCCTACCGGGCGATACGGCACCCCGCGCAGAGCCAGGGGGATAAGGGCAATAATAATCAACGCGTTGAAAATCACCGCCGACAAGATGGCGCTTGCCGGCGTGGCCAGGCCCATAAAGTTGAGCGCTTCCAGGGCGGGGTAGGTTGAGGCGAAGGCTGCCGGAATGATAGCGAAATATTTGGCCACGTCATTGGCGATGCTGAAGGTGGTCAGCGCGCCACGGGTCATCAACAGTTGTTTGCCGATTTCGACAATCTCCAGCAGTTTGGTAGGATTGCTGTCCAAATCAACCATGTTAGCTGCTTCGCGGGCGGGCTGGGTGCCGGTGTTCATGGCCACTGCCACGTCAGCCTGGGCCAGGGCCGGGGCGTCGTTGGTGCCATCGCCGGTCATGGCAACCAGCCGGCCGCCCGTCTGGTAATCACGGATGAGTTTCAATTTGGCTTCGGGCGTGGCTTGGGCCAGAAAATCGTCCACCCCGGCTTCGGCGGCGATGGCAGCGGCGGTGAGAGGATTATCACCGGTAATCATGACCGTTTTGATGCCCATTTTACGCAATTGGGCAAAACGTTCTTTGATGCCGCCTTTGACCACATCTTTAAGATGAATCACCCCCATAGCCTGACCATTCCGAGCGACGACCAGCGGTGTGCCGCCCGTGCGGGCAATTCGCTCTACCGTTTCATTTAAAGTGGTCGGCAGAGCTTTGCCCGCCTGTTGAATGTAAGCGGCAATAGTATCCGGCGCGCCCTTGCGAATACTCGTGCCGTTGAGGTCCACCCCACTCATGCGCGTCTGGGCGGTGAAGGGCACAAAGTGCGCCCCGTGTGGCGCTTCCTCCTGCACGCCAACGGTGCGCCCGCGCAACCCGTATTTTTCTTTGGCCAGCACCACAATACTGCGCCCTTCGGGGGTTTCATCGGCCAGTGAGGCCAGTTGCGCGGCGTCGGCCAGCTCCTGGGCGTTAGCCCCATCCACCGGAATAAACTCGACCGCCTGGCGGTTGCCCAGGGTGATCGTGCCGGTTTTATCGAGCAGCAGCACGTCTACATCGCCCGCCGCTTCCACGGCCCGGCCCGACATGGCAATGACATTGCGCCGGATCAGCCGGTCCATCCCGGCGATGCCGATGGCGCTCAACAGCCCGCCGATGGTGGTCGGGATGAGGCAAACCAACAGGGCCACCAACACGGTGATAGTGATTGGCGTACCCTGTCCGGCCACCTTGACGCTGAAGAGCGAATAGGGCAGCAAAGTGACGCAGACCAATAAGAAGATGATGGTGAAACCGGCCAGTAGAATGTTCAGGGCGATTTCGTTGGGGGTTTTCTGCCGCTTGGCCCCTTCGATCAGGCCAATCATGCGGTCCAAAAAGCCCTCGCCCGGATTGGCCCCAACCCGAATAATCAGCCAGTCCGACAGCAGCCGTGTGCCCCCGGTGACGGCGCTGCGGTCGCCGCCGGATTCGCGAATGACCGGGGCGCTTTCGCCGGTGACGGCGCTTTCGTCTACCGAGGCTACGCCTTCGATGATTTCACCATCAGCCGGGATAATGTCGCCGGCCTCGACCAGAAAGACGTCATCTTTGCGCAACGCCGTCGAAGGAACTTCCTCGAATTTGGCGCTGCGCTCGGGCCGCGAGAGTTTTTTGGCGATGGTTTCGCGGCGGGTTTTGCGCAGGGCTTCGGCCTGGGCTTTGCCGCGGCCTTCGGCCAAGGCTTCGGCAAAATTGGCAAAGACCACCGTAAACCACAGCCAGGCGGCGATAGCAAAGATGAAGCCAGCCGGGGCTTCACCCTGGCCGAACAGGGCTTGAATAAAAAGCACTGTCGTCAAGACGCTGCCAACTTCGACCACAAACATGACCGGGTTGCGGACTTGCACCCACGGATCGAGCTTTCGAAAAGCATCAACGATGGCGCGGCGATATAATTCTTGTTTGATTTGGGCTTGTGTTTTTGTTTCTGTCATAGGTTAGCTCCAATGTTTGACCGGGGATGGGAGACCGATGACCGGGCATAAACTCCCCGGTCATCGGTCCTCGGTCGTTCTAAAATGTCACCCTCTGGTTCAGCAGTAACTGCTCCACAATCGGCCCCAGAGCCAGGGCGGGCAAGAAACTCAGCGCCCCGACGATAACAACGACGGCGATGATCCAGCCGATAAAGAGGGGGGTATGTGTGGGCAGCGTCCCGGCACTGGACGGGACTTTTTTCTTCCGCACCAGCGATCCGGCAATAGCCAGGGTAGGAATAGCCAGCCAGTAGCGGGCAAAGAGCATGGCTAGGCCGCCCAGGAGATTGTGGAAGGGATTGTTCGCCCCAAAGCCGGCAAAGGCGCTGCCGTTGTTATTGCCTTGTGAACTGTAGGCATAGAGGACCTCACTGAAGCCATGCGGGCCGGTATTGTAGATGGTCGTGTAGGGAAAGTCGGCGTTATACAACGCGCCCTGGCCTGCGGGGGTGCTGACCGCTAACGCCGTAGCCAGCAAGACCACCGCCGGAGGAACGAGGATAATGATGGCGGCCATCTTCATTTCATAGGCTTCGATCTTTTTGCCCAGGTATTCGGGGGTACGCCCGACCATCAGCCCGGCCACAAACACGGCGATAATGGCGAAAACGAGCAGTCCATACAAGCCCGAACCAACCCCGCCATAGATGACCTCGCCCAGTTGCATCAACCACATCGGCGCCAGGCCGCCAATGGGCGTGTAGGAATCGTGCATGGAGTTGACCGAGCCGTTGGAGGCGGCGGTGGTGGCGCTGGCCCACAAGGTCGAGTTGGCAATGCCAAAGCGGACCTCTTTGCCTTCCATATTGCCGCCAGAATGTAAGGCGCTGGCGGTTTGATCTATGCCAATTTTGTCCAGGAGAGGATTGCCGGCCTGTTCGGCAATGGTCACCGTCAGCAGCAAGGGTACAAACATAAGGGTCATAGCTGCTAAGACTGCCCATCCCTGCCGGGTGTCGCCCACCATTTTGCCAAAGGTATAACACAGGGCTGCCGGAATTAGCAGGATAGACAGCATTTCTACAAAGTTTGACAGGGGTGTCGCGTTTTCAAAGGGATGTGCCGAGTTGACGTTGAAAAAGCCGCCGCCGTTGGTGCCCAGTTGTTTGATAATGATTTGTGAAGCAGCCGGACCCAGGGCCAAAACCTGCTCGGTTACAGTATTCCCGTCGGCGTCGGTGGTCGGTTGCAGGAGGGGTACGGTTTGATAGGTGCTGAGGGTTTGCACTACCCCCTGCGACACTAAAATTAGCGCGCCAACAATAGCAAGTGGTAGTAGGATGTATAGGGTCGTGCGTACCAGGTCCACCCAGAAATTGCCAACCCCCCCTTTTATCCCCCCCTTTGAAGGGGGGGAAGCAGGGGGGGGATGCCGAGCCAGGCCCCGGCAGAAGGCCGCCAATGTAGCCATGCCGGTAGCAGCTGAAACAAAGTTTTGCACGGTCATGCCCAACATCTGAGTCAGGTAGCTCATCGTGACTTCGCCGCCGTAGCCCTGCCAGTTGGTGTTAGAGGCAAAGCTGACCGCCGTGTTGAACGATGAGTCGGGGGTGACCGCACCCAAACCCATCGGGTTGAACGGCAAAAAGCCTTGCAGACGTTGCAGCCCGTAGAGCAAAAACAGGCCTAAGGCGTTAATAAGCATCATTGCTAGCGCATAAGTTTTCCAATTCATTTCTTTGTCTGGCTGCACCCCGCTCAAACGATAGAGCAGCCGTTCAACCGGCCCCAGCACCGGGTCCAGCCAGGTGTACTCGCCCTGGTAAACGCGGGCCATAAACGCCCCCAGCGGCTTGACCAGCAGCAATAGTACCAACATATACAGCCCAATTTGGGCCCAACCTATTAACGTCATAAGAGATACTCCGATTTCTGAAATTTATTTAGAGGGCTGGAAGATTGGAGGATTGGAAGGTTGAAGAGTTTTTCCAGCCCTCCGGTCTTCCATTCCTCCTATTGGTTTTATCCAAACCATTCCGGTTTCAATAGAGCTAAAACCAGATAGACCAGCAAAGCTAGAGCAATTAAGCCGGTGATGAGATACAGCATGTTAATCCTCCATCAATTTTTCGCAGCCAACAATCAGGCCCCAACTGGCGGCGAAGAAGATCAGGGCTACACCTAAATACAATAAATCAGCCATGGGTTGTTATCTCCGTTTTTCTTCGTAGATGGCTAAATAAAGGTTGAGGGCAAAAAGGGCCAGTACCAGGCCCAGACTTACATAGAATAAGATTTCCATCAGTTTTGCCTTACCGGTTGTTGCTCAATTATTCGATATCTCTTCCGGGAGGGAGGGGATAGTCCGGGTTGGATGATGACCGTTTGGACTCAGGCGGCTGGCCAGGGGTTCGGGCAGGTTGTAGACAATGTCCCGGCCAGAGTAGACATAGAAGTGGACTTGAACCTGAGACGATAGGGGAGCAGACCTCTCCCTCTCCAGTTGCTCGATGGCTTGGCTATCAATCTTGGCCGACTGCCGGTCCAACAACGCGGTTGAGTGGGTATCCAGCCACAGCATTATCGAACCATAACCGGCAGCCACCACCCCCATTTCCAGGAAGATGCGCCAGCCAGGAGAAGGGGCTAAGCGGTGGGCCAGGATCAACAACCCGACCATAATAATCACTACGCCGCCCAATTGCCACCAAGTTTGTTGAGCATGTTTTTGTTTGGTCATCTTTCCCTCACCGGACTAAAAGATTGTTTATTATGCCTAGTATAGCCAAAAATGGGTCAAGTGGGGGTCAAGGTATTTTAGAGAGGGGTCAAGAAAGTGTTTAGATTCTGGCGGGGTGGGGAGATTGGGGATTAAATTCAATCTCCAATCTCTAATCTCACAATAGATAAGTTATTTGTAACTGCTCAGCCATGTCATTTCGACCGAAGGGAGAAATCCCTCATGCCTATGTTACGCTCTAGGGATTTCTCGGCCTTATGGCCTCGAAATGACATGAGAGCTGAGCAGTTACAGTTATTTAAGGTTTTCAGGTTCTCATCAGTCATCAGTCCTCAGCCGATAACCAACGCCTGGCTCGGTGATAATGTAGGTGGGCCGGGTGGGGTCGGCCTCTAGCTTGCGGCGCAAATTGCTGATGTTGACCCGCAGCAGGTGAGACTGGTCTTCGCTGCCCGGCCCCCAAAGTTGGCGCGTGATTTGGGTGTGCGTCACCACCTTGCCGGCATGGGTGACCAGCACCTTGAGTAGATCGTACTCGGTCGGGGTGAGTTGAATTTCGCGCTTGTCTACCAGCACCAGCCGCCGGGCCAGGTCTACCGTCAGCTTGCCGCTGGTGAAAATAGGAGCGTCTTCTTTGGGCTTGATGTGACGCAGGGCCACCCGCAGCCGGGCCAACAATTCGCCTATGCTAAACGGTTTGGTCAGGTAATCGTCGGCCCCGGCATCGAGCGCGGCGATTTTGTCCGTCTCGTGGTCGCGCACCGAGAGGATAATCACCGGGGTTTGGGTCCACTCCCGCAGCCGGCGGGTCACTTCGACGCCCTCCATATCCGGCAGCCCCAAATCTAAAATAATGATGTCTGGGCGATGAGTCACCACCGCTTCCAGGGCTTCCCGGCCAGTGGTTGCTTCAAAAACAGTATGGCTGTGGGTGGTCAAAGAGGCTTGCAAAAAGCGGCGAATGGCTCGTTCATCATCCACCACCAACACCCGTACCCCTCCGGAAGACTCATCAGGGAGGTTACTCATTGGGTAGAGATCCTTATTCTATTTGATAAGGCACTTCGGTAATGACAATCCCCGGCCTGAACAGCAAAACCATACGCAGCCAGAAGGTGGTCTGGGTGTGTAACAGGTTATGCCACCAATGGCGCGGCACAAAATGGGGGACTACAATGGTGATGATCTCGTTGGGCTGGCGGCGGGCGTCAATCTGGTCAATGTACGAGAGCAACGGCTCCAGCAGTAGCCGGTAGGGAGAGTCTAAAATAACCATGCGCACCCCGTTGCCCCACCATTCCCATTCGCGGCGCACCCGCTCCGACTCCTCGGGATTGGTTGAGACGTGGATGGCGGTAATATCTTCGGACAGGAGACTGGCATAACGCAGGGCCGCCAGTGTGCCTTGATGGACGCCCCCTACCAGCAAAATGACCCGATGGCGTGGATGGCGGGGGGGAGTGCCCCTGAAATTTCGCAGCGACAGCCGCTTGGCTAGATGGCGGTAATGGCTATGAATTGACCAAAAGATAAAGACCAGGAGGGGGATCAGGAAAATAACCACGTAAGCGCCGTCGTGGAACTTGGTGATGGCAAAGACCAGCATGACAATAGCCGTGCAAACAGCGCCAAAGCCGTTAATGACCATCTTGAGCTTCCACTGCGCATCGTAATGCAAGGTTGAACCGTGCTCCGAGACGGCCTGGTCGGTGGTCAGATGTCCGCTCCGCCACCAGCGGCGAGCCATACCGCTCTGCGATAAGGTAAAGGAGAGAAAGACGCCAATGGCATACAGCGGGATGAGGGCGCTGACGCTGGCCTGGAAAACAACAATCAACAGCGAGGCGATAATCGCCAGGGCGATGATCCCCCGCGAGTAAACCAGACGGCTGCCCCGATAGGTAAATTGGCGGGGCAAAAAGCCATCGGTGGCCATCAAGGCGCTCAAGCGAGGAAAGTCGGCAAAGGCAGTATTGGCCGCCATAATCAAAATCACGGCGGTGGCGGCAATCATCGCCAGGTAGAAAAAGCCGCGCCCGTCGAAAATCGTCCGGCCCAACTGCGAGATGATGGTTTCCGTTTCCGAGGGAATTCCGCCAATCTGGCCGGTTAAGAATGTAATCCCCAGGAATAAGGTCCCCAGAATCGAGGCCATCCAGATAAGCGTCACTCCGGCATTGTGGCTGCGTGGTTCTTTGAAGGCGGGGATGCCGTTAGAAACAGCTTCGATCCCGGTCAGGGCTGCCGTGCCACTGGAGAAAGCATGCAGCAGTAAGAACAAAGTTACCGGCTGTAACACCCCATGCAGTTCCAGTTCCGGCGGATTGGGCACTGTCCCCAGTGAGCCGGTCAGATAGCGGAAAAAGCCGGTCCCGACGGTCAGAAACATCATGAGTAGGAAAAAGTACGTGGGAATGGCAAAGGTAATGCCGGACTCCTTAACCCCCCGTAAGTTGATTAACATAATGAGCATGACCATAATCACGGCAATAGCGACGCGATGCTCAAATAAAGCCGGATAGGCAGAGGTAATTTGGGCTACACCCGATGAAACCGACACCGAGACGGTCAGGATATAATCGGTCAACAGGGCGGCCCCGGCCACCTGGGCCGGTAGCTCACCCAAATTGTCACGGGAGACAATATAGGCCCCGCCGCCGTTGGGGTAGGCATGGATGGTCTGCTCGTAAGAAATGGTCACAATCGCCATCAAAGCAACGATGGCAACCGAAATAGGAAAAGCATAACCAAAGCTGGCTGTGCCGGCTACGGCCAGGATGAACAAAATTTCCTGGGTGGCGTAGGCCGTGGAAGAAAGGGCATCGGAAGCAAAAACGGCCAGGCCGACCAGTTTACCGATGGTTTGGTGAGGCGCATCGGCGGTGGCCAGCGGCCGGCCGATGAACCAGCTTCGCCAAGTGCGCGGCGGCGTTTGACTCCCCACTGGACGGAGGACGGTAATTCCATTTTCTTGTTCTATAAGGGCCATAAAATTCCTCAAGGATGAAATACAAATAAGTTGAGGCTGCAAAAAGCAGCCCCTCATCCTTCAGTATAGGTAAAAAAGGGTCAATGGGGGGTCAAGAAAGCTAAAAAGAGGGTCAAGAAAGTGTCAAGAAAAACAGAGGGGTAGGTTTTCAAAACCTATGAAGTCTGTCTTCTGGTTTAATCCTCTGTCCGCAGCCGGTAGCCGACGCCCGGCTCGGTCAGGAGGTAAGTTGGGCGGGTGGGATTTGCTTCAAGCTTGCGCCGCAGGTTGCTGATGTTGACCCGCAGCAGGTGGCTCTCGTCTTCATAACCCATGCCCCACACCTGCCGCAGCAATTGGTGATGGGTCAACACTTTGCCCGCATGCGTCACCAGCAGCTTGAGCAATTCATATTCGGTCGGGGTGAGCTGAATTTCACGCCCATCTACCGCCACCACCCGCCGGGCCAGGTCAACGGTTAACCCGCCGGTGCGGAAGATAGGGGTCTCGCCGGTGGGACCGGCATGGCGCAGCGCGACCCGCAGCCGGGCCATCAATTCTCCCGCGCCAAAGGGTTTGGTCAGATAATCATCGGCCCCGGCATCGAGGGCGGCGATTTTGTCAGTTTCGTGCTCTCGCACCGACAGCACAATGATCGGGGTTTTGGTCCACTCGCGCAGCCGGCGCGTCACCTCGATCCCATCCATGTCGGGCAAGCCCAGATCCAGAATAATTAAATCGGGGTGATGGGCTATCACCGCTTCGAGGGCTTCCCGCCCATTCGCCGCCTCAAAAACGATATGGCCGTGCGCCGCCAGGGAAACTTGCAAAAAGCGCCGAATCGCCCGCTCATCATCCACCACCAACACCCGCACCCCGGTGTTTGCTTTATCGGTAGAATTGCTCATAAACTATAAAACACCTTTTGTAACGCCTCAAGTCTCATGTCATTTCGAGACCGAAGGTCGAGAAATCTCCAGGGACACAACACATAAAAGTAAGGTATTGGGGATTTCTCCCTGTGGTCGAAATGACATGGTTGAGCAGTTAACCTTTTTCTTTCAAAGGTAGTAATAATTTGATAACCAACCCGCCGCCGGGCCGATTTTCGGCCCAAATCCGCCCCCCGTGAGCCTCGATAATGCCGCTGCTGATGGACAGCCCCAACCCCGTACCCGGAGGGGCATCGCCCCGCTTCCGCCGGTCAGACGAAATACCGGGGGAAGTATGCGGCCCGCGATAAAACTTGTCAAAAATGCGGGTCAAATCATCAGGGGGAAGGCCGGGGCCGCGGTCGGCAATCTCAAGTTGGAGCGAGTTGCCGCTGACCTGCGCCCGGACCTCAATGGGGGTATCGGGCGGTGAGTATTTAATGGCATTATCCAGCACATTGACCAAAGCCTGGACCACCAGCGCAAAATCCAACGGCAGCAGGGGCAGATCGGGCGGCAGGTCTACCCTCACCTCCCGGCCGGCGAGCAGACCGTCAAGCCGCTGCAGGGCTGCGCCAATCACATCCTGAATATCGCCGGGCTGGTATGATATTTTGAGCGCGCCCGCTTCCAGGCGACTCATATCCAGCAGATTGCCGACCAGTTGGTTCAGCCGCCCGGCTTCTTCGTGGGCAGTTTTGAGCAGTTCCCGGCGGGTGGTTGGGTTGAGCGCGGCCTCATCTTCCAATAGGCTGCTGAGCGAGCCGGTAATCGAAGCTAACGGGGTGCGCAGATCATGCGAGATGGAGTTGAGCAGGGCGGTTTGCAATTTTTCTGTCTGCCGCAGCAGTTCGGCCTGGCGGGCGGTTTCGGCCAGGTTGGCCCGTTCGATGGCGAGCGCGGTTTGGCTGGCAAAGGCTTCCATCAGGCGCCGCTGCTCAGGCGTTGAGTGCAGGCCGGAGCGGGCCAGTTTTAAGCCCAGCACACCCACCACCCCGCGCGCTGTTTTGAGCGGCAAATAGCGGGCATCGGCCGCGGAGAGCGTATCGGTGTGCCGGCCGGCCGGCCGGCCATGCTGAAAGGCCCAGGTAGCTACGGCCAGTTTATCCTCGTCCAGGTCAAAACCAGGGCTGACCGCCTGCGCGGTCAGGCGCTCTCCGGCGGGCAGAAAAACAGCCACCTCCCGGTCAAAGGTCTGGCCGGTGTGGGTCAGCACCGCCTGCATAATTTCATCCAGCCCTACGGCCGAGGCCAGGTCTCGGCTGAGGGCATAAAGGGTCGCCGTTTGGGTTTCGCGCTGCCGGGCCACTTCGGCCTGTTCGCGTACTTGAGAAGCCAGGGTACTGATCGCCAAGCCCACAATCAGCAGGCTGCCGAAAGTAATCAGATATTGGGGGTCGGCGACGGCAAAAGTGTAGCGGGGCGGCACAAAGAAAAAGTTAAACCCGATGACGCTAAACACAGCCGCGATGATAGCCGGGCCACGCCCCAGGCGCAGCGACGCAATCACCACGGCCAGCAAAAAAAACATGACCAGGTTGGCCGGCGAAACAATCGGATCTATGACCTCGCCAATCAGGATGGCCAGGGCCACCAAGCCGAGGCTTTGCAGGTAGCGGTTCCAGGGGCGATGCGGCCGTAAATCGCTTGGAATGACAATGGCGGCAGGAGTTTCGGCCGCGCTGCTAATCACATACACGTCAATGTCGCCGCTTTGATTGATCAGTTGATCCACCAGTGAGGCTTTCAGAAAGTTGAGCCAGCGGGCGTGGAGGGGTTTACCGGCAATGATTTTGGTAATGTTGTGGCTGCGGGCATAGTCAATAATCGTCTCCACAACTGTCGGGCCGGGCAGCGAAACCACCTTCGCGCCGAGTTCCTCGGCCAGGCGCAGCGTCCGTGCCACCCGATCCCGCTCGGCTTCCGAGAGCTGAGCGTGGCGGGGTGTTTCGACATACATGGCAAACCACTCGGCATCCAAGGGATCCGCCAGGCGGCGTCCGGCCCGAACCAGCCGTTCGCTGAGGGGGCTGGGGCTGACACACACCAGCAGCCGGTCGCCGGCGGGCCAGGGACCCGGAATAGCCCGCGTCTGCATGTAGGTCCGCATCTGATCGTCTACCCGCTCGGCAGCTCGGCGCAGGGCCATTTCTCGCAACGCGGTTAAATTGCCGGGGCGGAAAAACTTTTGCATAGCCCGCGCCGCCTGGTCGGGCACGTAAACTTTGCCCTCTTCAAGTCGTTGCAGCAGTTCGGCGGGCGGCAGGTCAATTAATTCGATCTCATTGGCTTCGTCCAGCAGCCGATCCGGCACGGTCTCACGGACGGTGACGCCGGTGATTTGGGCTACCACGTCGTTGAGGCTTTCCAGGTGCTGGATATTGAGGGTGGTGTAAACGTCAATTCCGGCGGCCAGCAGTTCTTCCACATCCTGGTAGCGTTTGGGGTGGCGCGAGCCGGGAGCGTTGGTATGGGCCAGTTCATCTACCAGGGCTAGTTGGGGCCGGCGGGCCAGGACCCTATCCACATCCATTTCCGGCAGCATCACCCCGCGATATTCTACCTGTTGGCGAGGAATAATCTCCAAACCCGCCAGCAGCGCTTCGGTCTCAACCCGGCCGTGGGTTTCGGCATAACCGACGACCACATCTACGCCTTCGGCTTGGCGCTGGTGAGCCGCGCCCAACATGGCATAGGTTTTGCCCACCCCGGCCACATAGCCCAGAAAAATTTTGAGTTTACCCCGCGTTTGCTGCTGTTCTTCCGCCTGGGCATAGGCCAGTAGGGCTTCGGGACTGGGGCGAGAAGGGTTGTTCGGCATAATAATATGCTCTCAAGCAGGAAGGTTGGAAGGATGGAAGGCTGGCAGACTGATTATTAATCCAACCTTCCAGCCTTCCAGCCTTCCATTCTCACAGTTCAGCCGTATCCAAAATAATCGTCACCGGCCCGTCGTTCTCGATATGGACGACCATGTGCGCGCCAAAAACACCACTGGCAACCTTTTTGACGCCCATCTTTTGCAATTCGGCGGCGAAGTGGGCAACGAGAGGTTCGGCTACAGCGGGGAGCGCAGCATCGGTGAAGCTGGGCCGGCGGCCTTTGCGAGCGTCGGCGTAGAGGGTGAATTGGGAGATGACCAGCATTTCAGCGTTGGTGTCCAGGGCCGACAGGTTCATTTTACCCTGCGTATCTTCAAAGACGCGCAGGTGAACGGTTTTTTCGACCAGCTTTTTGACCTCTGCCAGGCCATCGCTATGCGTCACGCCGAGCAGAATGACGTAGCCCGGCCCAATCTGGCCGACGATGTTGCCCTCTACAGTCACATGCCCCCGTTGAACTCGTTGTAAAACGGCACGCACCCAATGCTCCTCAATGAATTATAATCTCCGATTATAGCTTTCTATTGGAATTTGACCAATAAATTTATCGTAATCTCAGCGAGTTGTGCTAAAATGATACAAGCCGGGATCAATTTTGCCTGGCTGAAAAACATTTTTCCTTTGAGAAGGTTAAGACAATGAATACAATAACCCTTGACCAAGCCCTCGACACAGTCATGCAGTTACCATTTGAACAACAAGAAATGCTGCTTGACATCATTCACCGCCGTCATATTGAGAGTCGGCGCCAAGAAATTGCCCAGGATGCTCAAGAGGCTATTGATGCTTTTCATGCGGGTAAATTAAAGCCGCAGCCTGTGGAAGAAATTATCGCCGAACTTCGCCAATCGTTAGATGAAACGATTGAGTAATGAGAGAACTTGTTTTAACGCCCAAGTTTAAGCGGGCATTTCGTAAGTTTGTGCGGCGCGATACTCGCTTACAAAAGCGAATAGAGGATACATTGCAGCAGATGCAAGAGGACGTATTTGCGGCTAACTTGAGTACCCACAAACTCAGCGGAGAACTGCTTGGACTACAAGCCTGTTCTTGTGGCTATGATTGTCGGATTGTGTTTTCAATTGAGCGAGATCAGGCCACGGGAAAAGAGGTTATCATCTTGCTTGATGTAGGCACTCACGACGAAGTTTACTGAGAAATCCACTGCACAGTGTAAGCTAATTCCCCTTTTTCAACTTTGGCAGTTTTGGCAGTTCCCGGCTGGGCCGAGGGCCAAAATCCGGGATGCGAGGCGGCTTGGCCTCCATCAACTTTATGATTTCTTGCAGCCCCCGTTCCAACTGCGGGTCCAGGCCGGCCACGTAATCCTGCGGCTTGACCTCCACTTCGATGTCGGGATCCGTGCCATAATTTTCCACGGCCCAACCGACATCCTGAAACCAGGACGAAAATTCGGGCTGGGTGGTAATGGTCCCATCTGCCAGCGCATGGCGCGGCGAAATACCAATCACCCCGCCCCAGGTCCGCTTGCCGATGACCGGTCCCAGCCCCATAATTTTAAAAGCGTGGGTAAAGATGTCGCCATCCGAACCGGCAAACTCATTGGTCAGCGCCACCAGCGGCCCCAGCACCGAGTGGACAGGATACGGAAAGGCCTGTCCATAGCGCGGCTGTTTATAGCCAATGCGCCGCCGGGCCAGCTTTTCCAGTAACAATTGCGACACATTACCGCCGCCGTTGAAGCGCACATCCACAATCAGCCCTTCCCGCTCCGACTCGGCCAGGTAGTAGCGATGAAATTCGGCGTAGCCAAATGCGCCCATATCGGGAATGTGAACGTAACCGACCCGCTCGCCGGTTTCGGCGTGGACGCGGCGGCGGTTGGTTTCGACCCACTCCCGGTAGCGCGCCTCGGTTTCGCTGCGCAGCGTTTTGACCAGGACGGTGCGGGGGGGAGGGTTGGAAGGTTGGAGGGTTGGAGGGTTGGAGGGTTGGAGGGTTGGAGGGTTGGAAGGTTGGAGGGTTGCATTTTTAGGTTGATTATCATCTTGTTCTGGGGCGGTCGGCGGTTTCCCGTCTCCGGTCATCTGGCCCCCGACCCCTAGAAGGGTCAACTGCACCTCGGTACCGGCCCGGTTAACCAGCAACTGCTGCGGGGAAACCTCGCGGCTCAGGCGCTGCCCGTCAATCGCCAGCAGAATATCGCCTACCTGGGCGTTGACCCCCAACCGGCGCAGGGGCGAGTCCCACCGTTCGACCCAGGCATCTCCCTGGACAATGTGGGTAATCCGATAGCCGCCGGAAGCGGAGTCGTATTCAAAATCAGCCCCCAAAAAACCCTGGTCGTAGCGGGGCGAGGGGCGGTAATCGCCGCCAATCTCATAGGCGTGCGACGTGCCCAACTCACCCTGCATTTCCCACATTAAATCTGAAAACTCAGAGCGAGTGGTAACGCGATCAATCAGCGGGAAATAACGCTGGTAAACCTGCTGCCAATCCACCTGGGCCATATCGTCAGTCCAGAAATGGTCGCGCTGCAAACGCCAGGCCTCGCGGAACATCTGCTGCCACTCATCCGGCGGATTGACGGCCACCCGCACCCGGCTGAGGTCAATCCAGCCGCTCTTTTTGGTGTAGCCGCTGGCCCCGTTGTCCGGCTTTTCCCCGGCTTTCAACACTCGTAAATGCCTGCCGTTGCGATAAATCAGATAATTTCGATCCCGCGACACCCCGAAATCGCTGACGCCGTTGACGATGAACTCTTTTTTGCGCTCGATCAGATCATACATCTCCAGCGCCCCGTTGCCTTCCTCGTCGTCGTGATTGCGCCAGCTTTTGCCCAGGCTGCCTTCGATGGGAAAGGAGGTAAAAAGCACTTTGTCTTTGTTGATGCCCCTGATTTGATGATAGCGCCCTTCGGGTACCGGAAAAGCCACCACCCGGCTTTGAATCCCCTCCAGGTCAATCCGCAGGGACTTATCTTTTTCCTCCGGTTTTGGCAGGGGAGCGCCGGCCTCCTTGTCGCTTTTGGCAGTGTCGGGCGTGGGTGGTTTGTCAGTTTCCTCCTTTTTGCCGTTGTCTCCGGCGGGAGCTTCACCCGGCGCGGGAATAAAGGGGTTGGCCAACTCTTTTTGCAGCGTGACCAGGTAAGGCCGCGAGCCGCGCGGGAAATTCAGATCAAAATAGTAGCTGTCATGCACTGGGTCGAAATCACGGAAGGAAAGGAAATAGATGTATTTGCCGGCGGGGTCAAAACTGGGGCCAAAATCGTGCAGAGTATTCGGGGTGGTGACAAAGTGAGTCGCCCCGCTTTCGACGTGACACAACTTTATAGCGGCGGTATAGAGCGACGTGCGCAAACTGTAAACCACCCACTCCCCATCCGGCGACCAATCCAGCCCGTAGATGCGGCCATAATTGCTTTTGTCCAGTACCTTATAACTTTTTTGGGCCAGATCAACCAGAATAAGCTCGTAGCGATGGTTGCCAAACACCAGGCGGTCGTGGCGGGGCGACAGCTTGAAATAGAGCGGCCGGCCAATATCCAACCCGGTCAGCCGCTCCACCGGGCGGTCGGCGGGCGTTTTGCTGGCGTCGGGGTGGATTTCGATGACTTCTTCGCCGTCGGCGTCGCTGAGCATGACCAACCGCTGGCCGTCATTCAGCCATTCGATGAGCCGGGAACGCACTCCGGCTGTTTTGCCGTAGGGCAGCACCGCCCCTTCCCAGTTGGACATGGCAAACGCCTGGCCGCGAGTGGTCAAGGCCACACTGTGCCCTTGCGGGTGCAGGCTGTAGTGGTCCAGATAGCTGGCCGCTTTGACAAACTTGCGGTTGCGTTGGACGCGGGGGCTGTGAAACTCGATCTTGATTTTTTCGAGCGCCTTTTTGCCGTTTTTGGCCGGGTCGAACAGATAGAGGTCGGCCCCGGCCCGGTAGACAATTCGCTGCCCGTCGGTGGCGGGGTTACGTACGTAATAATCTTCGTGATGAGTATGGCGCTGAATATCTTTGCCGTCGAGGGTGCAGGAATAAAGATTGCCCACCCCCTCGTGGTCCGAGAGATAGTAAATTCGCTCGCCCAGCCACAGCGGGCAGACCACGTGGCCGGCATTTTTGAGCAGCGGCTTGAATTTACCTTTGCCTTTGGCATCAATCCAGATTTCGCCGGCGGTGCCGCCGCGATAGCGTTTCCAGTTAGCCAATTCGTTCGAGCGCCGCCCGATGACCACGCCGCCCTCCGGCCCAAACGACAGGGAGCGGGCCGGGCCGCAGGGGAGCAGTTCGGGCTGGCCCCCTTCCCGGCTGATGGTGTACATAGGCGTCAGGGTGGGAAAAGGCTGGCCGGCGCTGCTGGCCAAAACGATTTTCTGGCTGTCCGGCGTCCAGCCGGCGACGGTGGTTCGACTGCCCAGGTAGGTCAAGCGGGTGGCCGGGCCGCCCTCGGCGGGCATGACGTAGACTTCGCCTTCGCCCTCTTCCCGGCCGATAAAGGCCAGCCATTCGCCATCGGGCGAGAGGGCCGGGTGCGAGACCATACCCAGGTTGGCCGTCAGCCGGCGGGCCACGCCGCCTTTGGTCGGGACGGACCAGAGATCATCTTCGCAAACGAAGACGACGGTGTTTTTGTGAATGGTTGGGTAGCGGTAGTAGCCGTTGAGTTTCATGGATTTTGATTACCTGAAAAGTATTTGGATCGAAACAAGTTTAGAGCCGGGATTTGGAGATTAGGGGATTCTTCTTGATTATACAGATGCTCCAAGCAGTGACCATTTATCTTTGTACGGTTGCGCATCTGTCAAAAAGAAAGAATACCATTCGGATTTTGGACTCTGACTATAAACCATTTTTCTCGATACAATTATGCTAGGAACGACGTAATAATCAATGGTTTCTCCAGATTTTCGAGTACGAATATTCACAAACACATAAATATGGCTTTCTGACACTTGCTCTTTTGCTTTTTTATTCAGAAGCCAAAAATGAAAGACACAGGCATTAGTTTTTACTTGTACAGAGTAAGCTCTTTGACAAGCTTGGTCAGTTACCAAAATATCAGCCCCTATGGCGCTACGAGATGTAGGAGATGCAATAAATCCAAGCTTCGATAATTCAGCCGCTACAAGATAAACTCCTCTCATTCCCGTCAATTGGTTAGTTAATGCCATCTGATTTTTCCTTTGTCCTGGTATCGGGTCCTTGTACAAAACTCAGTTTGGCACCAGCCATTAGAATTATCCTACCGAGACAATATACTCCGTCAGCACCGACCGCCGCTCCTGGGCGCGTTTGGCAATTTCAAGCAGTTCGCGCACAGTAGAGATAAGTTCGTCCACTGTTTCGGGGGTGAAGGAGGCTTCACCATCTTCCGGGCAAACCCAGGCATAAACATCAGGCACTTGAATCACAATTCCATTATCTTCATATTCAAATATAGCTTTACGCCATTCTTTTGGCCTGTGATGTTTACCGCAAGTAGGGATAGGTTGAGTTGACATAGCTTATCTTCTCCTTCGTCGCCGTCTAAAGGGTGGGTTCTCCCACTGAGTTTGGTCTGGTATATAAGCCGTTATAAATTCAACATAAACAGGGTCGGCGTATTCGCAGACGACGTGCAAGTAAATAATTGGGGTTTTGGAGAGGGTGGTTGATCCACATATCAACACTCGCTGATCATCAGGGTATGTCTCAATGATTTTTCCATCAAGAATAGCTTCAACAATATGCTTGCGTTCAAAACCTTCTTTCACCGCATGCTGGATGGCGTGACTCTTAGTAAGGTAATACCCGGCTCGTACTCGTTTCTGAATAGTTTCGATATCCACGCCACTTTTCCTGAAGGAGCTATTTTAATAACCTGAAAGAAGCGGCTGCTATTTGCTCGTCAGTAATTTTTCGCCGACGATGGTCCGAAAATTTCTCGCCGTCCTGGCGCTCGGTCGAGAAGCCATTCATCTTCCAAAATTTGCACAGTTTACACCCGGCTCGCCGGTTTCGTGGTCGCTTGCGTTTGTGGTTCATCCCTCACCCCACAATATTCAGTAAATCATCAATTTCCTGGTCAAGTCTAACGCGGCGCTTCGCAATAGCTTGCTCCAAATCCCTGCGAGTCGCCCGTGTCCATTTATCCACCCCCATCATTCGTTCTGGCGACAGTTCAAGCATATCATAAGGGCGAGCGTTGCCGAGGTTGTGGACAAACCGAACGTATAAGCAAATATTGTTCGTTTCGGTACTTTGCAAAACATCAACAACTACCCCGATTTGCCCCAGCGCATTGACAATATCGCCGCGCTTGAAATCAATAGTCACTCTGCTACCTTGCGCCCCTGCGACCTTGCTACCCTGCTACCCTGTTCCTCACCGCGACAATCTCCGCCATGATACTCAGCGCAATCTCTGCCGGAGTCCGCCCGCCTAGGTCCAACCCAATCGGCGCGTGGAGGCGATCAATTTGCGGTTGGGTCAGGCCGCTTTCCAGCAGCCGTTGGACGCGCTGGGCATGGGTTTTGGGGCTGCCCAACGCGCCGACGTAGGCGGCCGGGCTGGGCAAAGCCACCAGCAGCGCCGGGTCGTCCAGCTTGGGGTCGTGCGTCACCACGACCACGCTGGTTTCGCGGTTCAGGCCAATTTCGGGCAGAGCTTCGTCGGGCCACTGCTGCACCAGGTGATCGGCGTGGGGAAAGCGTTCCGGCGAGGCAAAGGCCGTGCGCGGGTCCACAATATAAGTGCTGAACCCCAGCGGTTTGGCAAAGTGAATCAAATCACTGGCAATATGCACCCCGCCCACAATCACCAGGCGCGGGGCAGGCCGATGCACATCAAAAAAGACCTCAATCTCTCCCCCTTCTTGGGAGGGATAGCGCCGGGTGGCTGAAGTTCGCTCGGCCATCAATCGCTGCGCCTCTTGCAGTACCGCTTCGCCCAGAGGCGTCTCCAGCAGCGAGCCAACCGGCTCGCCCTCCGCCGGAATCAGCGCCTTGACGCCCAACAATTCCGCCGGCCCACGCACCACCACCGCCAGGGCTACACTTTGATCTTGTTGGAGATATTCTTTTAACTGAGAAAATAGAGACATGCCAACACACCTTATCGCGGGGAGTGGGCAGTAGGGAGTAAGGAGTAGGGGATTTTTCCCTTACTTCCTAATCCCTACTGCCTACTCCCATCTTCACCAATCCAACCGCTCGACAAACACCTCAATTGTGCCACCGCAGGCCAGGCCGACTTCCCAGGCGTTCTCGTCGGCCACACCAAAGTGGAGCAGCTTGGGCCGGCCCGATTTAATCACCCGCATAGCCTCCTCGACCACCGCGCCCTCGACGCAGCCGCCGCTGACCGAGCCGACCATTTCGCCTTTGTGGTTAACCGCCATCTTCGAGCCGGGGGCGCGGGGTGACGAGCCCCAGGTTTGGGTTACGGTGGCCAGGGCAATTTTGTCGCCGCGCGCCTGCCAGGCTTCGATATCGGCCAGAATTTCTTTCATAGAAAGTACCTCGACTTTAAGTTTTAAAGCTGATAAGCAATATTATCCAGATTTTTTGATTTATGCCAAGAATGAAAAGGAGGCGAGGACGCGAGGAGGCGAAGGGCTTCACCTCCTCGCCTCACGAGTCATCGCCTCTTTATATACTAAGCGCACGCTAAAATTTCCGTAGGACGGCATCCCTATGCCGTCCGCTGACGCATGGGGATGCGTCAGCTACGGAAATTTTGAAATGCGTTGGGTATAATCAAGGGAGGACCGATTGCGAACTAAGCCTCACCGCCATTTTGTTTCAACTCGGCCAGAGCCTCTTCGCGCAACTGGCGGCGGAGCACCTTGCCGGTCAGCATTTTGGGCAAGCTGTCGCGGAAGATGATGGTGCGGGGTTGTTTGTATTGGGCCAGCCGCTCCCGGCAAAAGGCGCGAATTTCGGCGGCGGTGGCAGTTTCGCCGGGTTTGAGGACGAGATAGGCCGTAATTTTTTCACCACGCAGGTCGTCGGGCAGGCCGATGACCGCCGCCTCCAGCACTTTGGGGTGCTGGTACAGCACTTCTTCAACCTCGCGGGGATAAACATTAAAACCGGCGCTGAGAATCATATCTTTTTTGCGGTCAACAATATAAAAATAGCCGTCTTCGTCCATGCGGGCAATGTCGCCGGTGCGCAGCCAGCCATCGTGCAGGGCGTGGGCAGTTTCAGCGGGTGCGTTCCAATAGCCCTGCATCACCTGCGGCCCTTTAACCATCAATTCGCCCACCTCGCCCTGGGCTAGTTCTTTAGTGTAATCCTCAACGTCTACAATTTTGGCGTCCGTGCCGATGATCGGCACACCCATGCTGCCAAATTTGCGCTGCCCTTTGAGCGGGTTAACGTGCGTCACCGAGGAAGCCTCGGTCATACCGTAGGCTTCGGCAATGCGCACGCCGGTGCGGGCTTCAAACTTTTCCATCACCTCGACCGGCAGTGGGGCCGCCCCGCTGAAAACCGCCTTGATGGAGGTCAGGTCAACTTTATCAATGTCATGATACGTATTGAGGGCCACAAACAGCGAGGGGATGCCGGTGAAAAAAGTGGGCCGTTCGGCCACAATCGCATCCACAATGGCTTTGATATTGGGCTGAAGAATGAGGACCAGCGTCGCCGCCAGGTGGATGCCCAAGTTCATCAGGCCGTTCATGCCGTAAACATGGAAAAAAGGCATAATGCCCAGGCCGATATCCTGGGCTTCGCCGTGGTCGTACAATAGAAAGGTTCTGATCTGGGTCAGGCTGGCCACCAGATTGCGATGGCTGAGCATGGCCCCTTTGGGCAGACCGGTGGTGCCGCCGGTGTACTGCAAACAGGCCAGGTCGGTCGGCGCGAGGTCAATTGGTGGAGGCGCAGGATGCTTCTGGTCAATCAGCTTTTTGAAAGCGTGAACGGTATTGGCATAGGCCACGTCAACCCATTTGCCCTGGCGGCGCAGTTCCAGGGGGGCCAATAATTTTTTAGCCAGGGGCATATAATCCTGGATGCCGGTCAAAATAACATGCTCCAGCGGCAGTTTGGGCCTGACCGCTTCGATGCGCGGCCAAAAAATATCCAAGCCGATAACTGCCTTCGCCCCGGAGTTGCCCCACTGAAATTCCAACTCGCGCTCCACGTAAAGCGGATTGGTCATGACCGTCACCGCGCCCAGCGAGAGGGTGGCGTAATAGGCCATGATCGTTTGGGGGCAGTTGGGCAGCATAATCGCCACCCGGTCGCCTTTGCGAATGCCAAGGGCGTACAGCGCCGCCGCCAATCTATCAACCTGCTGCTTTAACTGGGTATAGTTGAGCCGCGCACCCATAAAAATGGCTGCGGTGTGTTTGGGGTAATTTTGGGTGGCCTGGCGCAGTAAGTCGGGAATGGTCAGCGGTGGAATGACCAGCTCAGCCGGCACTTCAGCATCGTAAAATTTTAGCCAGGGTTTTGACATAGCCCTCTCTTTGATGGTAACACTTCCGTTCCATATTATAACACAACAGCCGTATTTGCAATCAAACTTATATCCTGTTAAGAAAGACCGCCGACCGCCGATATATTATCCTTGTAATACGACCCTGCTTGATTACTTGCAACCTGCTACTTGCTACCCTGCGACCTTGCTACTTTATGAAAACCTGGACAAGAAAAAGACAAAACTGGCTAACTCGTGGTATAATGCGCTCACTTGAATGTTAAGATAGTGGTCAGGCAGTTCCAAAATTTAAATTAGCCAAAATGTGTTGCGTCTCGCTTGCGTGCCTGCCCACAGGGGGCCTTTGGCTCTGGCGGCGTGTTCCGTCTGTTTTACTTCACGCAAGACGTAAGACGCAATACGCATCATCCCAGGAGGATTGTGGCTATGCCCAGAATAAAAATCAGCGGGGATGTTGAAAGAAAGGAAGCGGTTACCTGGCAGCAGACCATTGTAGACCGTATCCGGGCCGGTAAAGTGGTGCCGGTCATCAGCCACAGCGTTGACCATAACCTGGTTTTGGGTGGACACACCTCCCTGGTTGCCGCTTACGCCGACTACATCCAATATCCCCTCACCGATAAACCTGATTTGCCTCAAATCACCCAATTCAAAGGCATCACCGACGAAAGTATTGGCGATGCCTGGGCGCTCAAAACGGATTACATCAATTTTATCAAAAATCGCCTGTTTGACCTGGCCGAGGCGGCGGGCGCATCCGAAGAGACCCTGGCCGAAATCGAGGAAGCTTTTGACGATGTGACCTTCTCCGATTTTTCGGGCCGCTTGGGCTATCCCCGCTTTGACGATGGCCGGGCCAATCCGCTGTTGAACCTGGCCGAATTTCCCCTGCCGATCTATTTGACCACCAGCTATCACGATTTTATCGAAGTCGCACTACGACGCGCCGGCAAAGAACCGCGCACCGAAATCTGCCGCTGGCACAAGGGCCTGGAAAGCGTGCCTTCTGTGTTTGAGAGCGATTATCAGCCCAGCAAAGAAGCGCCGCTGGTCTATCATCTGCACGGCTTCGACGCCTACCCCGAGTCGTTGGTGCTGACCGAAAACGATTATTTGGAGTTTTTGGTGGCTATCTCTCAAGAGATGGGCCGCGGCACCGACCCTATTCCCAAGCGGGTGCGTCAAGCGATGGCCGACTCGTCGTTGATTTTATTGGGTTATAAACTGCCCAGTTGGGAATTTAAAGTGCTTTTTTGGGGACTGGTCAAACCCCGGCCCTTGCAGCACACCAGCGTCTCCATTCAACTGGCCCCTAACGAAGCCGAAAGACAGTATCTACAGGAGTACTTGCGCCGCGAGGCCAAGTTTGAAGTCTACTGGGGCGAGATCGAGCAATTTATACAAGAGCTACGGCAGATACTGGATTAATTGTGAATGGTGAATTGTAAATTGTGAATGGTGAATTAGTTTTTGGAGGGCAAAAATTATGGCAAAAGGAGATGATATTGAAGAGAGGCTGATTAAATTTGCTATCAGGATTATTAAACTCTGTGACCAACTGCCTAAAACCTTGACTGGGAGACACATTGCCGGGCAATTATTACCTAGTGGCACGGCCCCTGCGGCTCATTATGCCGAAGCGCGTGGGGCTGAGAGTACCAATGATTTTGTTCATAAACTAAAAATTTGCTTGAAAGAACTTAACGAGGCACGAACTTGGCTCAAAATCACCGCTGGGAGTGAAATGCTGCCAGAAACCAGACTTACCAATATTGCTACCGAATGTGATGAGCTTTGCCGAATCATCAATACCAGCATTAAAACAACACTCGCCAAAAGCAATCGTTAAAAATTCACAATTCACAATTCACAATTCACAATTATTCGGGGAGAGCCAACAATGACTCTTACTAATGATAACCCCTACGTTGGACCGCGCACTTTTACCCAACAGGATAGCGACCGGTTTTTTGGCCGGGAGCGAGAAGCGCAGGATCTCTTTTCGCTGGTGGTCTCGGAACGGCTGACCCTGTTTTATGCCCAATCCGGCGCGGGCAAAAGCTCCTTGATTAATGCCCGCTTGATTCCTCAACTGCGCCAGGAGGGCTATGCGGTTTTGCCTCCTGGCCGGGTTAGCGGCGAGCTGCCCCAGGGCGTCGGCGGGGTGGACAATATTTTTGTCTTCAACTTGATGCTCAGCCTGGACCAGAGCGGCAGTGACCCGCAGCGTTTTCTGCGCTTGCCCCTGACCGATTTCCTGGCCGGGCTGGTCAGCGACGACGGGCAGCGCTATTACTATGAGTCTGAGGCTAAGGCTGAGGGTTATGTCGAAACGCCTCATGTTTTGATTATTGACCAGTTTGAGGAGTTGATGACCACCCACCCGGCTCGTTGGCCGGAGCGCGAAGATTTCTTTCGTCAACTCGACCGGGCCATGGCCGACGACCCGCTGCTGTGGGTGGTGCTGACCTTCCGCGAGGATTACCTGGCGGCCATCGAGCCTTATGCGCCGCTGTTGACCGGCAAAATGCGCGCCCGCTTTTACATGCAGCGTATGGGCCAGGCCGCCGCCCTGGAAGCGGTTCAAAAACCGGCCGCCCAAGCCGGCCGCCCCTTTGCCCCTGGCGTAGCCGAAAGCCTGGTAGATAACCTGCGCCAGGTACGGGTGCAACTGGCCGAAAAATTGGCTGTCATGGCCACTGCTCACCCGGATGAAACGGCTCCCTCGCTAAACCGGGCGCATTCCCTCGGCCAGTTTGTCGAGCCGGTGCAGTTGCAGGTGGTCTGTTATCAACTGTGGGAAAATCTGAGAGGACGTCCCGCCGGCGACATCAGCCCGCGTGATTTGCAGGAACTCGGCAATGTTGACCGCGCCCTGGCCGATTTTTACGAACAGGCGCTGGCGAAAGCCATCGCCGCCACCGCTCAATCCGAGCCGGAGCTGCGCGACTGGTTTGAGCGTAAGCTCATTACCGAGGCCGGCACGCGCGGCAGTGTCTATCGCGGCAAAGAACTAACCGCCGGTATTGCCACCGCTACCGCCGATTTCCTGGTTAACCAGTTTGTGCTTCGCACCGAAAGTCGAGCCGGGGGTATTTGGTATGAGCTGGTGCATGACCGTTTTATTGAGCCAATTTTGCAATCTAACCGAGATTGGCGTGCCCGGCAGCCGTTGGTCGTGCAGATGGCCGAAGCCTGGGTTGCCGCTGGGGAAGACCCGGCGAAATTATTGGAAGGCCAACTGTTACGCGAGGTGATAAATACTAACCGGCCTGAAATAGGTAAACCGGGCTTTGTTAAAAAATTTATCGAGGCCAGCCAAGCGGCCCAGCAAGCCAGAGAATCGGCCCAGCAGGCCCAAAAATTACAACAGGCCGAGGCCCTGGCTGAAGCTCAACGCCAGCGGGCCGAGGCCCAGACCAAGGCAGCGAAACGGCTGCGCTGGACCGTTATCGCCCTGGGCCTCTTTATCCTGACTACGGCGGTGGTGATTGGCCTGGGTATCTACACCGGCTTGCTGCGGGCCGAAGCGGTGCTTAAAGATGCCGTTATCACCACCTCGCTGCCACTCAACGGGCGGCTGTACGTTGCTGTAGACCGAACCGAGACGGCCATCAAGCTGACCGACACCGTGAGCGGCCGCGCCATCACCCTCAGCGGTGGGCATACGGCTGAAATTAGTAAATTCATCTTGAACGAGAACGCCACCTACCTGGCCTCATCCGATGTCGGCGGGACCACCATTGTCTGGGATTTGAGCACGGGCCGGCCTATTGCCCAATTGGGCGGGCATACTGAAACCATCCGCTACGTGGTCTTCTCGCCCGATGGCCGACTGCTGGCCACCGGCGGCGATGATGAAACGACGCGCGTGTGGGATACCTCTACCTGGCAGGAAATTCATCGCCTTGAGAGTGACGGCGGCTCAATCATTAGCGTGGCCTTTTGGGAAGATTCCTCACTGTTGGTCACCGCTACCAGCGAAGGCAAATATGCTATTTGGGACCCGTGGACGGGGGAGAAAGTGAAGTAATATACCCAACGCATTTCAAAATCTCCGTAGCGGACGGCATAGGGATGCCGTCCTACGGAAATTTTAGTGTGCGCTTGGTATAGTAAATGGTGTTACCCCATCTGCGGCTGCAACTCTCGCGCCGCCCTGGCCTGGCGCACAATTTCGGCAATCTGCGCCAGGTGGCTGTCGTCGTGAGACAGGCCGCGCACAAAGCGGGTCAGGGCATTGGTGGGGTCAGCGCCGGGTGCGACCTCATAGCTGTTGGTCAAATCCGGCGGATCGGGCCAAAGTTCCAGGCTGGCCAGACGCATGCGCCGGCTTTCTTCGAGCCGCTGGCGACATTGGGCAATCGTGGTCACGGTTTCCCAGGGGACTTCATGGCGAGAGCGTCCGTGAAACGGAACCCCGCGAGCCAATTCGGCGGCCAGAAAAGCCGATTCCTCAGCCGAAGCGGTGGTGTGAACAATAACGTGGCCCAACGTCCAGGAGAGATTGACTTCGCCAGGATTGACGGCGTAGGAATCATGGGCCTGCGGATCATCCGGCGTAAAGGTCACATCCGCATTGGTACAAGCGGCAATCAGGCCCAACATAGTGTCAACCATCTCGTCAGTCAGTCGAGCCAGGTCAGCTTTGGTCAAATCCGCAGCCAGTTGGCTGATTTTGATCTCTTTTTTGCGAACAGGGGTGAAGTCGAGCATGGTGATTGAAGTTCCTCAAACGACAGACCGGGGACCGATGACCGGCTATTTACCATTTGGCGCCGGTCTCCCGTCCTCGGTCCCCGGTCGCTTAGTCAACCGTATCGTAATCTACAAAATCTTTGCCTTTTTCGCTGGCTAAAATATCCAGGGCGGCGACTGCGCCGGCGCCGGCGGAGATGATGGCCTGACTGCGAGCCAGCCGGGTGCTGCGCCCGACCACGTACAGCCGCTCAATCGAGCTGCGATAGTTGTGGTCAACCTGCACCCCGCTGCTGGTAATAGTCAGGCCCAGGCTTTGAGCCAGTTTGATGGATTTGCCTTCGGCAATGACCAAATATTTGCTTTCGTGGCGCTGACCGCCGGCGGTGGTAATGGCAAAGCCGGTTTCCGTCTGCTCGATGGCGGTAACTTCCTGGGCGTGAATCTGCGCTCCAAATTTCTGCACCTGCTCACGCGCAATTTTCTGAAAGTCGCTGCCGACGATCTCTGGAATGCCCAAATAGTTGTATAATTTAGCTGAATGCATGGCCGTCTTATCTATTCCAAAAACGGCCACTTGCTGGCCGTTCTTAGCCAGAAACAGGGCTGCGCTCAACCCGGCGGGGCCATCGCCAATGATAATAACGTTAGACATGTTGAAGATTCCCCCTTCTATGATAATATTAATTGGTAGAGTACATTCTAATCAACAGCGCCAAAAATACCTATTTCACCCCCATCTCGTTCATCTCATTCCCAAATTGAGTTTGAGAACAAGATAGGGGAAATGTTTTTGCCGTTGACGAAACCACTTATTTACTTATAATAAAGCGGACTACAGTCCGTATTTGTGTCGCTATTATAATGCGCTGAAATTCTTTGTCAAGAGTTTTCAATGGACTTCAATCAAGCCGATATCATCCCTTTAATGGCCGCCGATAATACCTCGCATCTCAAACGGGCTAAGCGCGCCGACGCCATCGCCAACCGTGAACTTATCCTGGCGACAGCCCAACGCCTGTTTGCCGAACGGGGTATTGCTCACGTTTGCATGGCCGCCATTGCCGAGTGCGCCGGGGTAGGCAAAGGGACGCTCTATCGCGGCTTTGCCAATAAGTCCGAACTTTGCCTGGCTTTGCTGGACGAAGACATGCGCCTTTTCCAGAATCAAACCCTACAAATGCTGCGGGAGAGGCACGCTCAACCCGCGCTGAGCCGCCTGGATGCTTTTCTCAACAGCCTGGTTTATTTTGTCGAGCGTCAAGCGCTGCTGCTGCGTGAAGTGCAACTGCACGGCGCGTTACAAGGCGAAGCAACGCCCGGCCCCGATTCGCCGCACAGGTGGCTGCCATGGCTGCGGACCACGGTGGGGCTGCTATTAAAGCAGGCGGAGCAGAACGGCGAGGCTGACAATCTGGATGTTCCCTACCTGGTTGATGCTATTCTGGCCCCGCTTAGCGCCGATCTATTCCTCTACCAACGGGAGACGTGTGGCTTTGACCTGGAGCGCATCAGCCAGGGGTTGCGGCAGTTGGTGCTGGATGGCTGCCGCAAGCGTGGCTCATAATTTAAATACTCCTTGCCGCCCCATCGAAGAATCCATCCCACATATTTGGTTGGATTTTTTTATTGCTGTCCCTGCTGTTAAAATAATATTAGAATATAGCCAACCCAGGAATGTTCAAAAGCCGATTCTGTTCCGTGCGTCACTTTGCACCATCAGGAATTAATACCACATACGTTATACTGGTTTGGGAGAGCCGCTATGACACATACATCAAAGACGCAGTCCCCTGCGGCAGAAGATACCCCGCTTAAAATTACCCTCATCTACGCCCTTATCGGTGGGCTATGGATTATCTTTTCGGATCGCTGGGCGGCAGCCCTGGTGACCAATCCGGTCGCCCTGACCGAGATCCAAACTTATAAAGGCTGGTTTTACATCATGGCCACCGCCCTTTTACTCTATCTGCTGATTAAACGAGATATGACTGCCCTGCAAGAGAACGAAGAGCGCTTCCGGGCCACTTTTGAACAAGCCGCTGTCGGCATTGCCCACGTGGGGCTGGAAGGTCAATGGCTGCGGGTCAACCAAAAGTTGTGTGATATCGTTGGCTATAGTCGCGAAGAATTGGCCCAACTAACCTTTCAAAAGATTACCTACCCTGATGATTTGGAGGCCGACCTGGAACAGACCCAGCGTTTGTTAGCCGGTGAGATTGAGACCTATTCCATGGAAAAACGCTACATTCGCCGGGACTCTTCTATCGTTTGGGTCAATTTGACCACCTCGCTGGTGCGTGAACCCGCCGGGGAGCCAAAGTATTTTATTGGCGTCGTTCAGGATATTTCTCAGCGCAAGCAACTGGAAGAGCAATACCACCACTCTCAAAAAATGGAAGCGATCGGCCGGCTGGCCGGTGGGGTGGCCCACGATTTTAATAACCTGTTGACGGTCATTAATGGCTATAGTGAGCTATCTTTGAACCGCCTGAGCGAAGCTGATCCCCTGCAAAAACCTATCCGCGAAATCCAAAAAGCCGGTGAACGGGCAGCCAGGTTAACCAGCCAACTGCTGGCCTTTAGCCGCCAGCAGATACTTCAACCTAAGATTTTGGATTTGAACGAGGTAATTGCCGAAACCAGCTTGATGCTCAAGCGCTTAATTGGCGAAGATATTGAGTTGGTAACCTTTACCAGGGCGAACCTGGGACGGGTCAAGGCTGATCCCGGCCAAATTGAGCAGGTTATTATGAATTTAGCCGTCAATGCCCGTGACGCCATGCCCCAGGGCGGCAAATTGACCATTGATTTGGCCAATGTTGAATTAGACGAGGAGTTTGCTCGCCGGCGGATGGAGATACCCCCCGGTTCATACGTGCGTTTGGCTATAAGCGATACAGGCGTGGGCATGGATAAAGAAACCCAAAAGCGTATTTTTGAGCCTTTCTTCACCACCAAAGGGCTGGGCAAGGGCACAGGTCTGGGCCTGGCTACCGTCTATGGAATTGTTAGCCAGAGCGGCGGCTCGATTCTGGTGTATAGCGAGCCGGGTTGGGGCACAACCTTCAAAATCTATCTGCCCTGGGCCAAAGAAATAAGTGAGACTGTTCCGACCAGCCATGTTCCTAAAATCTATCCCTCACCGGGAACAGAAACAATTTTATTAGTCGAGGATGAGTCAGGTGTCCGCGACTTGGTGCGCGATACCCTTAAAGAGGAGGGCTATGTGGTGCTGGTGGCCGGTAACAGTGCGGAGGCGCTTCGCTTGTGCCATCAGCATCCTGATCCGATCCACCTGCTCTTAACGGATGTGGTGATGCCCGGTCTGAGCGGGCCTCAGTTGGCGCAAGCGCTGTTACCGCTGCGGCCCCATTTGCGCACCCTCTATATGTCTGGCTACACCGACGAGGCGATTGTGCAGCATGGGGTTTTAGAAGCCGGCGTAGCTTTTCTGCACAAACCCTTCACCCCGCAAACGCTTACCCACAAAGTACGCGAAGTTCTGGAAGCGCCAGCTTATACCAACCCGTAGAAAAAAGCCAGCATCAGCATCAATGCTGTTGTTTGCAAAGTAAAAATCGGCAGGCCGTTGATTACATAATCGCGCATGCTGTATTGCCCCGGCTCGCGGACCAGCAAATTGTCGCCGTCGGTCAGGGGGGTCACATAACCGGCCAGCACGGCAAAAGCAGTGGCGATGGCAAACGGCTCCGGCGGCGCGCCCTGGGCCAAGGCCAAACTGATGGCAATCGGCGTAAACAGGGCTGCGCCCACCGCCCCGCCGATAACCTGGGCAATGAGGCTGGTCAGCAGATGAAACATGACCAGCGACCCCAATACCCCCACGCTCTGGCTCAGGCCCAAAATTCCTTGGGCAATTAGCTCTGCCGCCCCGGTTTTTTGCAGGGCCATGCTCAGGGGCAGCATCCCCCCGATTAACACCAGCAAACTCCAATTGATACTCTGGTAGGCGCGCTCCGGGTTAAGACACCTGGCCAGGATCAACCCGACCGCCGTCAGCACGCTGGCCGTCCCCAATGACGCCGCCCCCGACACCACTAAAACCAGCATCACCGCCAGGATGGCCAGGGTTAAGCGGGCTTTGGCCGTTACGTGCTCGCCGGGCTGTGGTCCCAAATCGGTCACGAGCACCAGGCTCAAATCACGGCCCACATCGCGCAGGTAGGCCGGCCGCCCCTGCACCAGTAAAGTGTCGCCGGCGGCCAAAACCAGGTGAGGCAGGTCGTCGCGAATCACCTGCCCTTGCCGGTGAACGGCCAGCACGGTCAGACCGTAACGGTGGCGAAAGTCAATTTCAGCCAGGCTTTTGCCCGTTAGAGGCGAGCGAAAGGGCACCATCACCTCGGCCAGGCTCACCATTTCTTGCTGGAGACGATTGAACTCGTCCAGGGGGATGGTTCCCTTTGGCTCCAGAGCGTGAGTATTAGCCAGTTGCAGGATGCGGCCCTGATCGCCTTCGACAATCAGCAGATCGTCCTGTTCCAGCACCGACTCCGGTCGGGCAAGTTCCAGGCTGCCCTCTTTAGGTTGGACGGCCATAACATTGACCCTGGCCGTAGCCCATACTTTGCGGTTAGCCTCCAGGGAGCGGCCAATTAAATCGGAATGGGAGCGGACGCGCAGCCGGTAGAGCAGCTTATCCAGCCGGTAGCTCTGCTGCACCTCGGCCAGCGAGGGACGCGCCGGCGCAGATGGCCGCTCGCGACCCAACCAGCGGCGGCCCGCCAGCAGATACCAGCCCAGCACGATCCCCACCGAGACCAGGGCATAGGGGGTCAGGCTGAGCAATCCAAAGCGGGCGTAACCGCCGGTCGCCAGAAGATCACTAACAACCAAGTTAGAGGGCGTCCCGATCAGGGTCAATTGATTGCCGACCGTAGCCGTGGTAGCCAGGGGCATGAGCAGCCGCGAGGGGGCAATTTTGGCCTGGCGAGCTACCCGCAGCACGGCCGGCATAAGCAGGGCCACTACCAGTAGCCCATCCAGAAAAGCGGTCAGGGTTGCGGCCAGGAGAATAATGATAACCAGCAGGGCCACTTCGCCCCGGCTGCCAAAACGCAAAATTTGGTTGGCAATGAGGGTGGCCACGCCGGTATCAAACAGGGCCGCGCCGATAACAAAAACGCTGGCTACAATCAAAATAACCGGCTGGCCAAAGGCGCTAAAGGCTTCGCTGGGGCTGAGAATGCCGCTGATGATCAGCAGCAGCATGACCAATAAGGCCGTCAAATCGGCCCGCAGCCACTGCGCCGACAGCACCACCAGGGTGACAATGAGTAAGGTAATCGTAAAGGTAGCTTCTAAAGGCATATCAGGCAAGATGAGGAGCCAGCACGCCCTCGTGCGGCTCTGTGCGGCACAGAGGTGTGCCCGCTTCGCCTCCTCGAAAATTGGATTTACTGAGTATAATCCAAAATCGCCATGAAGGACAACCATTCACCGGGATTTACTTTCGCCGTCATCTACCTTTTGTCACCTGACGAAAGTAAGTAAAAAATGAGCACTTTTTGGTCTGGCGGATCAGTACCGATTAATGCTATGCTGGGCCTTGAAGCAAAGTGGGAAAATGTCATTGCGAGGCCGTAGGCCGAAGCAATCCCCAATGCCGGGGTGGGATGCTATGCGGCTTCGCTGGCGCTCGCAGTGACATGACGGTATTTTCAGAATGGAGGGCAAGGCTTGCCTTGCGACTTGGCAAAGCAAGCTTTGTCCTCCAGTAGTCTATTTTTAGGAGACACAACTATGAAACAAATCGGCCAACACGCCCTGGTGATTGGAGCCAGCATGGGCGGGCTGCTGGCGGCCCGCGCCCTGGCAGATTATTACCGGCAGGTCACGCTGCTGGAACGGGATAGCTTCCCGGCGCGGGGCGAGCAGCGCAAAGGTGTGCCCCAGGGACGGCATACCCACGCTTTATTGGCCCAGGGCCGCCAGGTGATGGAAGCTTTCTTCCCCGGCTTAACCCAACAACTGGTCGAACAGGGGGCGCTGTTAAGTGATGCCCTGGCCGAGGCCCGCCGCTTTATCGGCGGGGGATACTACTGCCAAACCCAGACCGGACTTTTGAGCCTGATGATTAGCCGTCCTGTGTTGGAGGCTCAAATTCGCCGCCGGGTGCTGGCCCTGCCCAATGTCCAGGCCCTTGAAAACTGTGACGTATTGGGCTTGACCGCCACGGAAGACCGGGAGCGTGTTAGCGGGGTGCGTTTGGTCCGGCGGCAGGCCGGCAGCGCCGAAGAGGTTCTGTCGGCCGATGTGGTGGTAGATGCCAGTGGCCGCGGCTCGCGTACCCCGGCCTGGCTGGAGAGTTTGGACTATGCCCCGCCGGAAGAGGAGCAGGTCCGGGCCGGGATGGGCTATGTGACCCGGATCTACCAGCGCCAGCCGGACCATTTGCAGGGGGCCAAAGTGGTCATGATTATCCCCACCCCCCAGGTCAAGCGAGGGGCGATTATGCTGGCCCAGGAAGGGGATCGCTGGACGCTGACCCTGGCCGGCTACCCCGGCGACCACCCGCCCACCGACGAGCCGGGTTTTCTGGACTATGCCCGCGGCCTGCCCGCTCCCGATGTTTACGAAGTTATCAAAAATGCCCGGCCCCTGAGCGAGCCGCTGGCGGCTAAGTTTCCCACCAATCTGCGCCGCCGCTATGAAACGTTAGCTCGTTTTCCGTCCGGTTTGCTGATCACCGGCGATGCTATCTGTAGTTTTAACCCTGTCTACGGCCAGGGTATGACCGTGGCGGCCATGGAAGCGGCAGCCCTGGCGGCCTGCCTGGCCGAAGGCCCTGAGCAGTTGGCCCACCGTTTCTTTGCGCGAGTGAGCAAGGTCATAGACATTCCCTGGAACATCACCGTTGGCAATGACCGCCGTTTGGTGGAGCCGGACCGGCCGGTTCCGTCGCTGGCCCGCTTTATCAACTGGTACATGGGCAAACTGCACCTCGCCGCCCGCCGTGACCCGGTGGCCGCGCTGGCCTTCCTGAAAGTGACCAATCTGATGGTTCCGCCGGCCAGTGTGCTGCATCCGCGTATTGCCCTGCGGGTGGTGTGGGGCAACCTGCGGCCTGTAAAGGTTAAAGATTCTACAGAAGGCAAGCCCGCCCCATCTTTGATGCAGGGCTAGTTTCGGCCAGCCCAGCAATCCCAGAGTGATTGCTCCCGCCGGATTTGTCAATCCAGGCCGAGCGGCAGGTTTACCGAATTAATTTTTAACTCTCATCAATTCGGGGCGACGCCGCAACGGCATTGCCGGATTGTTTTCTTGATCTTTATCAATCCCAGGCGAGGGTGGCTGAGCAATTACTAAAATTCAAATACAGAACACTTCTCAATTACCCAATCCGCCAGCATTGCGCTATCATGAGTAACAGTCATTTAGCTCAGGGGGCAATGTGGCTGCGCCAAATTCCTCTTCTGAACCAACCTTTCGCTTGGCCGACCGGCTGGCGGCGGCCCGGCGGGAGCGTTTTGTGGGCCGGCAGGCTGAACTTGACCTGTTTCGCTCCGCCCTGCTGTCTGCCGAAGCGTCTTTTGCCGTGCTGCACATCTATGGGCCGGGCGGGGTGGGCAAAACCACCCTGCTGCGCGAGTACGCCAGTCTGGCCGCCGAAAACAACCGTCCGGTTATCCGGCTAGATGGCCGGAATATCGCGCCCTCTCCCCCCGAATTTCAATTGGCGGTGCAGAGAGCTTTGGGTTTGGCAGGAACGAATTTTGCGCTGATCGAGTCACAGTGGCCTCCGGCTGGGGTGCTGCTGATTGACACCTACGAAATCCTGGCCTCGCTGGACGCCTGGCTGCGTGAAACTTTCTTGCCCCAACTGCCGGGACATAATCTGGTGGTGCTGGCCGGGCGCAATCCGCCCGATCCCGCCTGGCGCACCGATATTGACTGGGCCGGCTTGACTCAAACCCGGCTCTTGGGCAACTTGCGCCCCGCAGAAAGTGAAGCTTACCTGTCCGTTCGCGGCATCCAGACGCAGCAGCATCAGGAGGTTATCTATTTCACCCACGGGCATCCCCTGGCTTTGTCGCTGGTGGCGGACGTGCTCAACCAGCGCGACCCGGAGACCCCTTTCAGTTTTCAAACGGCGCCGGATGTGTTGCAAGTGCTGCTGGAACGCCTGGTCCGGGATGTGCCTAGCGCCAACCACCGCCTGGCCTTGCAGGTCTGCACCCTGGCCTGGGCCACCACCGAAGCGCTGCTAACTCATATCTTTGGTGTGGACGAAGCGCCCGCCCTCTTCGACTGGCTGCGCCAATTCTCCTTCATCGAGTCAGGGCCGCTGGGGCTGTTTCCGCACGATCTGGCCCGAGAAGTACTGGATGCCGATTTTTACTGGCGCAACCCCGACAGTTACCGCCGGTTGAACCGCCGCCTGACCTACTATCTGTACGACCAATTTATCCAGGCCGGCGGCGCGGAACAGCAGCGCATCTGGTTTGACCTGCTCTACCTGGCCCGGCGTAACCCCTTTATCAAACCCTATTTTGATTGGACTACCTTTCACAGCGCCTATGCCGAACCGTCCGCAGCGGCCGATGCCCCGGCTATTTTGGAGATGGTGCAGCGGCATGAGGGGGAAGCCTCGGCCCGGATTGCCGCCTATTGGCTGCACCGCCAGCCGGAAGCGTTCAAGGTTTTTCGTAACTTTGCCGGCGAATTGATCGGCTTTATGGCCCACCTGGCGTTGCACCAGGCCACCCCCGTAGATGAGGCCGCCGACCCGGCGGTGGCGGCAGCCTTGAATTTTGCCCGGCGCTACGGTCCGGTCAGGCCGGGTGAAGAGCTGGTTCATCTCCGGTTCTGGATGGACCGGGAGGCTTATCAGGGCCTCTCTGCGGCGCTCAACCTGTCGGCCATTAACAGCACCATCTACTGGACAACCCACCCCAAGCTGGCCTGGAATTTCATCGCCACTGCCGACCCGGATTTCCACCAGCCCCATTTTACCGGTATCAACATTCACCGTTCCCCGGAGGCCGATTTTGAGGTGGAAGGACAGCGTTACGGCGTTTTTAGCCACGATTGGCGGGTTGAACCGGCCTCAGCTTGGCTGGCCATGAAGGCCGAGCGCTACCCCCAAACTGATCTCACCCCGGAACAGTTGGCGGCGTCGCTCCCCCCACCCTTACTGATCCTCTCGCAGCCGGAATTTGAAGAAGCGGTCCGCCAGGCTCTCCGTGATTACACCCGGCTCGACCTGCTGGCCGCCAACCCGCTCATGCGTTCCCGGCTGGTCGTCGCCGCGGCAGAGCCGCCGGCGGTTCCGGCCACACTCCAGATGCTTTTGCAGCAAGCCGCCGCCACCCTCACCGGTAATCCCAAGGATGAAAAGCTCTACCGGGCCATCTACCACACCTATCTGGACCCGGCCCCCACCCAGGAGCAGGCCGCGGAACGGCTCGACCTGCCCTTCAACACCTACCGCTACCACCTGATCAACGGCCTCAAACGCATCGTCGAGTGGCTGTGGCAGCGGGAGCTGCAAGACCCTCCTCGTTCGTAGACTTCACCAGAAAATTATTAACCTGAGTTCGAAGTTTTCTCTATCGCACCCTTCGATACGCTTTTCGCTTTGCTCAAAGCTACTCAGGATGCGATAAATAAGCCGAAAATCACCCTGAGTAGCCCGACAGGGCATATCGAAGGGTGATTTTCGAGCTAATTCCGAAATCAGGTTATTAGTAGAGCCTGAGTAGTAAATTTTCGGCAAAGATTCGGCGCCTTTTTGTCTGGAAATGAGCCTCAGCTTGGGGTATGCTGGGCTGCAAGAAAAATAGACCGGGGACCGGAGACGGGAGACCAGGGTAGAATAGCCGGTCCCCCGTCTCCGGTCCCCGGTCAACATCCATAGTTATTTCAAGGAGAGACTGATGAAACTACTCATTTTCGGAGCAACAGGCAGTATTGGTCGCCAGCTTGTCGAACAGGCGTTGGCGCAGGGACACGCGGTTACGGCGTTTGTACGTAATCCGGCTAAGCTCGACCTCAAGCATGCGAACCTGAAGGTTGTTCAGGGGGATGTGTTGGACTACGCCTCGGTCGAGCGGGCCGTGCCGGGTCACGAGACGGTGTTATCCGCCCTGGGAACTCCGGCCATGACCAAAAACACGGTGCGCTCGGAGGGAACACGGAACATCATCCGGGCTATGGAGCAGGCCGGCGTGCGCCGTCTAATCTGCCTCTCGTCTATCGGCATCGGCGACAGCCGGGCTATGCTGCCCTTCCACTACAAGTATATCCTTGTTCCTTTGCTGCTGCGCCAGGGGTTTGCGGAGCATGAGCTTGAAGAAGTGTGGGTCAAACAGAGCCAAACGGATTGGACTATCGTCCGACCGGGCGCGTTTACGGATGGCGACCGCACCGGCGCTTATCGGCACAGCCCGACACCCACCGGCAAGGCGATCAAAGCCAAAATCTCTCGCGCCGACGTGGCCGACTTTGTATTGAAGCAGCTAAACGACCACAGCTATCTTTATAAAACGCCGTGGATATCTTACTGAGTTGGCTGACTCAGCAAGCGTCACGCCATCAATAAAATCGTGAGAACTCGTAGGAACTCAAGGGAACTGAGGCAGGTAGTTCCAATGAGTTCCCTCAGTTCTTATTTTTGAGAAGGATTTATGGAACCTATAGATCTCATCCTATTTATTTTTACCCTGTTCGCGGCGCTCACCTGCGGGCTGATTGGCGGTATATTTTATGGTTTTTCCACGTTTATTATGAAAGCCCTCGGACGGATTCCCGCCGAGGCCGGCATTGCTGCCATGCAGACCATTAACATCACCGTAATCACGCCCCTGTTTCTGGCCCCGTTTTTGCTGGCGGCTGCGGCCTGTCTCGCCGTTATGGCTGCTGCGCTGTTACGCTGGCACGAGACAGACTCGCTGTTGCTGCTTGGCGGCGGCGCGCTCTATCTGTTGGGCTGTATGGGGGTCACGTTTGCGTTTAACATCCCCCGGAACAATATGCTGGCCCCACTCGCCCCGGCCGACCCGGCCAGTGCGACCTATTGGGCCGAGTATCTCTCAAGCTGGACCTTTTGGAACAGCGTGCGGACAGCCGCCGCCCTGGCCGCAGCGGCATCGCTTCTCATCGCTCTAATTTATTGAGCGCACAACTCATTAGGCACTTAGGCTTTCACATCGACAAAAAATTGTCGATAGTTTAACAATTTTATACGGCCACCCCCAGAGCAAGGAACAAGTCACGCATGGCGACATGAATGGTTTGATAGAGGGTGTCAAGGACG
>Ga0209172_10000297_pt1 | contig 142706 bp, 121 predicted proteins | sample LarsenN4metaG_FD_184113 | JGI IMG/M metagenome (GOLD analysis project Ga0209172, IMG submission 184113) | Hot spring sediment bacterial and archeal communities from British Columbia, Canada, to study Microbial Dark Matter (Phase II) - Larsen... ...
CGTTCCGTAATGAAGGGAGTTGTCTCTGGCTGTTCTTCGCCGTCGTCCGTTCTCTCAAGTTCCGGCGTATCAGCATGCCCGCCAAGTGAGCCGGCCCGCCCTTTTACACAGAACTTGACAAACTACCTTTTGACTTCGGCTATCACGAATTTTTTGTGCGAATGCAACGGCTAATCCGGGTGAGCGCTGGAGTTTTAACGGCGCGGCGGTTTATATCCCAGCTTACTGTGGTGATACAAAATTAGTTTATGATTTGGGTGTGGTAACAGATGTGAGTGGCGCAACAACTTATGGTTCAACAAACGGTTGGGGTGTTTATGAAAGACCCATCGTTTTGCGAACTGCACCATGTAAGAACTACCTCCCGATTATTCAGAAAGATTAGGTTGGTTGTTTTCTATACAAAAGCGCTTCAATCATCCCTGGAGCGCTTTTTTATTTGAGGATAGGCTCTGCTAAAATTCTCCCATGCCCACTGAAGCCATCCTTGCCGGTTTGTTTGTTTTTGCCATGCGCGTAATTGATATGGCGTTGGATACGCTCCGCATGCTGTTTATGATGCGAGGCAAGAAATTGTACGCCGGGTTGATTGGGGCCATTCAGGCCACGGTGTTTATCTTGGCGGTGAGCCAGGTGCTGAGCGGCCCACTGAACTTTTGGACGGTGCTGGGTTACGCCTTGGGCTTTGGCGCGGGCGTGATGCTGGGCATGGTGGCCGATGAACGGTTGGCGATTGGCTACAGCGTCTTCCGCATTTACTCACCTACCAACGGCGCGGCGCTGGCCAACGCTCTGCGGGAGGCCGGGCACGCCGCCACCGAGTTTACGGCGCAAGGCAAAGATGGCGCAATCACTATGGTGACGTGCATTGTGGAACGCAAACAAGTTCCCCGCGTGCGGAATTTGCTCAACCAAGTTGATCCAACGGCATTTGTGACTTTAGAAGACTCCCGCCCCCTGCAACACGGTTACTTTCGGCGTTAGGCGGCTGGCAAAATACAAAGCCGCCGCACCTGATGGATACAGCGGCGCTTAAGGGATTCATTTCAACAACTTATAGCGGCCAATCACGCAGGATACGTTCAGTCTCGTCGGCGTGCCCACTTTCATCAAGTACCATATTTTCAAGTTGAATGGCTAACCCCTTATCACCAAAACGCTCAGCTTCTTCGGCGCGTTGGGCATAATTTTGAGAAGCGCTCCGCTCAGCGGCCAGCACCGCTTCTAACATCTCACGATTGGTTTTGGCCGGCGTTACGGGGCGGGGTTGAGTTGTTGGCTCGCCCCCTAAGGCCACAATTTTATTGGCCAAAAATTGGGCATGTAGCTGTTCGTCCGCCACTTCAGCTAGAAAGAACTGCGACAGTTGCGGGCGAAAAGGGCCGCCGGTTTTGGCGGCATAGGTCAGGTATTGAATGATTGCGCCAAGCTCGCCAGCAAGATCATCGTTTAGGTGGGCAACTAGAGTTTGTTTGTCCATGAAGCGCTCCTGTTTCTCGTGTTAGAACTTATGGCCCACTCACGGTGGGATAGCCGGTTGCTCTCCATTCTAGTAAGCCACCGGCCATGCTGGTTACCTGCTTAAAACCAGCCATTAAGAGTATATCGCGCCCTTGCGCGCTCCGATTGCCCGAGCGACAAACGACGACAATCTCTTGGTCGGAGGGTAATTCGGCTACGCGCGCGGCTAACTCGCCTAAGGGGATCAGCGTTGCGCCGGGGATGTGGTACTCATTCCATTCCTCGGGCTGACGCACATCCAGTATAAATGCGCCCGTATTGCGTTTGGCGGCGGCCTCGGCTACTGAGATTTCACGCGGGTAGTTGCTGTTCGAGTTCGGTGCGCTGAGTTGCATCCAAACCCAAACGGCTAAGGCAAGGATGAAAAAGGTCAGGCCCATCCAGAGCCAACGTGGATTTTGAGAGAGTTTTATTGGGCGATCCGTCGCTTTGTTTTTTTGCATGTTTAAGTCTCCAATGTGAATTTGTGACGGTCAACGAAAGCGCGCGAAGTTAGCGCGATGGATACCCCATAAACCACGTGCACCGTCAGGCTAGGGTAAATATCCGTCCAACCCAACTGCCAGGGTGTTAGGCGGTTAAACAGGATTGGCAAGAGAAGTGAATTGATAAAGAACCAGAAGGCGGCGCCATATAACGCGCCCACGGCCAACGCTTGGAAACGCCGGAACCTTATCAACAAACCTAATAGTGGAATAGAGGCCGCCCAGCTGATTAGAAAATGCTCCACAACAAACAGGCCGAGGCGCACGCCCGGGCTGGCCTGACCAAAAAATGTTTGAATGACGGCGCGCCCATATTCGTTCACATCTAAACCCGCCAGATAGAATACAAGGCCAAATGGCGCCATAGCCACTGCCGCAATACTGCCGGAACGCAGGGCTTCGCGGGCAAGGTCAGCCAAAGTGCGGCTTGAGATTTTAGTGGGTTGGCGACCCGGTTGTATAGCGGTCATCTCAGGCGAGTAATTTAGGAAGATTGTCGGCCAAAACCAAGATCGCGAGCAAGAAGACAAAAACTGCAAAGCCTTGCCGCAATCGGTGAACGGGCAGGTAATGCGCCAACTGCGCCCCGGCCCAAGTGCCTGCCAGCCCGGCGAGGCCAAAAGTCAGGATGAGCCCCGTGTCTGGCGCGCCGTCTTTGAGATGACCTAACAAACCGGCTAAACTGTTGGCGGCGATGATGAGGAGGGAAGTGCCAATCGCCTGAGACATAGGCAACCGAACTAACATGACCAGCGCCGGTGTGATTAAGAAGCCTCCGCCAACACCCAAGAAACCCGTCAATAATCCAACACCAGCGCCAGTGATTAGGACGACGGGCCAGTTAGGTGAAGCATCAGCGCGGGTGTTCTCGGCTGGTGGGATATAGGTGAGCATCGCGGCGCCCACGATGAACATTAGGAGTGCAAACGCCACCAACAGGACGCTGGGTGAAAAATATCGTGAGAGGCCGGCGGCGAAGTAGGCAACGATCATGCCAGCGCCGCCAAATATCAAGGCTACTCGCCACTGCACCGCTCCATGCGCATTATGAAACGTAACACCCATCAGGCTGTTCGCGCCGACGATGGCCAGCGAAGTGGTCATAGCGGCTTGAGGCGATTGGCCGATGAGATAGACGAGCGCGGGCACGGTTAAGATGGAGCCGCCGCCCCCCAACAGGCCAAGCGCCAATCCAATCCCTAACCCGAGCGCGAGATCCAGCCATAGGCGGGCCATCACCGCGCGCCCTTCTGGATAGGCAAGCCGGCTTGCGCCCAACCCAACATACCGCCGCGCAAATTAATAGCCTTGAAGCCGGCGGCTACCAACTGGCTGACGGCGGCGCGACTGCGATTGCCGGAATGGCACACACAAATAATCTCACGGTCGTGCGGCAGTTCTCTGAGCCGTTGGGTTAATGCGCCGAGCGGGATATGCCGCGCGTGGGTGATATGCCCATTGGAGAATTCATGTTGCTCACGCACATCTATCAACAGGGGCGCAGGCTTCTCCTTGAGTTTGGCTTGAACAGCGGTCGCGTCCAATTCCGTTATGCCAATGCCGAAAAGGGCCGATAAAAGATTCTTCATAAATCACCTGTAGTTATGCCAGCGGCAGGCCGGCGCGCCGCCAACCGGCGGTGCCGCCGCGAACGTTGTAAATGGTTCCGAAATTTTTCTGCCCTAAGAACGCCGCGGCCGACCGACTGCGGTTGCCTGAAGCACAAATCACAGCCACGGGTTGCTTAGGGTCAAGCTCGCCTACCCGAGCGGCCAGTTCACCTAGCGGGATAAGGACAGCCTCAGGCACGTGACCCTGCTGATACTCCCATGGCTCGCGGACATCTATCACTACCGGGCGATTACCATCATCGGCTTGAAGCAGGGCGCTTAATTCTTTTGGTTCAAGGTCGCGAATATCGCCGCTGGCAATGGGCAGGCCTTGGGCCTCCCATGCCTCAAGCGTGGCATCCAGATATCCAACAACGTTTTCATAGCCTACGCGCGCCAAGCTGAACACAATGCGGCGGTAGTCAGCCGGATCAGATAGCAGTAACACCACAGGCACATCGGGCGGCAGGACAAAGCCAATCCGGTTGCTCAACTGGTCGTCCGCCTCCAGATGCGCTCCGCCGGGGATGTGCTTCAGCACATAGTCGGCTTTGGGCCGTGTATCCAGTAAGGCCGCGCCTCGTTGGAAATGTTGAAGCGCTTCATGAATAGCCAGCGGGCGTTGCGTGATTTCGCCCAGTGGGGCCGGGCCGCGCCGATTGAGAGCTTTGATGCGCTTGACATTCGCCGGTTGCTCGGGCAAATGCTCCACATCCCATTGAATAAAATCCGGTTTATGGCGAAGCGTCAGCGCAACGTTATGGCGGCGCTCAAAGCCAAGCGTTGTGCTACGCATGGCGCCGATGGACTTGCCGCATAGCGAACCAGCGCCGTGGCCGGGGTAAATCAGCAGGCCATCGTTTTGTTTGAGCAGTTTGTCAAACAAGCTGTCATACATCTGGCCCGCTAGTTCCTGCGCCGCCTCCAACCCGACTAAATCCGGGCGGCCGACATCGCCAACGAAGAGCGTATCGCCGGTAAAAGCCAGCCACGGCGTTTCAGTGCGCGTCAGGTCACTCACTAGCAAAGTAATACTTTCCGTGGTGTGGCCGGGGGTGTGCATCACTTCCAACCGCACATTTCCCAAGCCAATCACATCGCCCTCTCGTAACGCTTTGTGCGGGAAGGTTGCCTGGCTGGCCTCATGCAGGTAAATCTCGGCGCCGGTTCGGGTTGCTAAATCAGTATTGCCGGAGACATGGTCAGCGTGCAGGTGGGTCTCAATAATATGAGTAATTTTCAGGCCGTGCGCCTGCGCCGCATCCAGATATTTCCCCACCTCGCGGTCAGGGTCAATGACAGCGGCTACACCTGCTCCCTCACACCCAATGAGATATGATGCGCACCCTAAGCCTTCAATAAAAAATTGTTGAACGTACATTTGTTCCTCCAAATCCGTATTTACTTAATGGACGAGCCAGAATGACATAACTGGTTGTTTGATGTTTTGCATTCTAAGCTAATGATAATTGAGCATCGGTTGTAACCGTTCTCTATCCGATTAGATGCACTCACCTGTAAAAGGTGACAAAGGCCATAAGAATTGAACGATTTCTAACGGCGTTTCATCAATCTCGCCCTGTATAATAGCAATGACTTTTTCGGAAATGAGCGCTTAACATGATGGCTATCACTGATGCTGAACGAGAGCTATATGAGCGCATTCGCGCGGGTGATAAGTCGGCTTGCGCCGAGTGCATTCAGCAATATGCGCCGGGCGTGTATCGTTTAGCTGTGCGTTTATTGGGCGACGCCTCCGAAGCCGAAGATGTTATGCAGGAGACCTTTCTTAACGCCTTCAAGGCCGTTGAAGTTTTTGAATGGCGCTCGGGAATGAAAACGTGGCTTTATCGCATCACGCACAACTTAGTCATGATGCGTTTGCGCCGGAAGCAACCCATCGCAATTTCAATTGATGGCCCCGAGTTGGCTGAGGACGAGGCCGTGCAACCCAAGGAACTGTTGGATGAGTGTTGCTTGCCGGAACGCGATTTAGAAATCGAAGAGACCCGCGGGGAATTAAACAAAGCTATTCAAGCCCTGCCGGAGAAACTGCGGGCGGTGTTTGTGATGCGTGAACTGGAAGGCCTATCCACCGAGGCAACCGCCGAAGTGTTAGGCATCTCGCTGGAGAATGTTAAGACGCGCCTACACCGTGCGCGTCTGTGGTTGCGAGAGCGCCTCGCGGTTTACTTCGCAGAGTTGGCCCACACGCCGGATGGCCGCTGAGAACTCGCCCGAACATTCGGCTGAGCGCTTGCTCAATCCGCCACCTCGCCATCCAACACAATTATTCCCAACGCATCCGGCCCAAGGAGTGTGGCGAGGGAAGGGCTATATGTAATGATGGGCCATTTCTGGCCGGGCAATTCCGCCGCCAATTGTTCCAGCAAAGCGCGTGTATCTTCGGTAGGGCGCGGTGTGGCCTGTACAATGGCACAGCGCTCAATAGCGCTAAATTCAATCGAGTATTCAACCAACTTCTCAATCGCCTCGGCCCGGGTGCGCGCCTTCTCAATGGGGAGTAAATCACCCTCTTCCAACGCCAAGATCGGCTTGATGGTGAGCATTTCGCCCAACAGCGCATGGGCGCGGCCAATGTGAGAGAGCCGCGCGGCGTAGGCCATAGTATCTGCGAAGAACACGCCGTAGAGTTGCGGAATGTAGCCGCGCACGATTTTCATCAATGTTTCGGCGTCTGCGCCGCGCTCAGCCTCGCGCACGGCGGCTTCCACCAATGCGCCCAGCCCAATGGAGGCGGTGGCAGAATCAATCACATGAATGTGCGTGCGGCCCTTAAGGGCCTCTGCGCCGGCGCGGGCGTTTTGTGGCACACCGCTTAGCTTGCCGGAGAAGTGGATACACACAATCGTATCGGTGGTTTGCGATAGCTCTTCAAAGAGCGCGGCGAAATGCTCGGGAGAGGGGGGTTCTAGCTTGGGGAGTGGGCCGCCGTTGATACGCTTGAATAACTGCTCTGTGGTGAGGAAAGTTTCGGGGATGACCTCCCCGCCTACGCGCACACTCAGCGGTACCACACGCACATTGTGGCTTTTAGCGTAATCCGGCTCAAAGAAAAACGCGTTGCTATCGGTGACAATGCGGATCATAAAGATGAGGGTTGACGAGTGGCGGGGAGTCAATCGTCACCCGTCACTCGTCTCCTTTTTACTCAACCGAAATAATATAGTAATAGTGCGGTTGGCCGCCGAAATGAAATTCCACAGCCACTTCGGGATAACGCGCGCGAAGCGTCTCCGCTAACGTTTCGGCTTCGGCTTCGCCCGTATCCAGGCCATAATACAACGAAATCACCTCATGTCGGGCGGCATCCATGCTTTCTAACAAGTTCAGCACAGTGTTGATGAGGTGTTCATCGGAAACTTTAATTTTGCCGTTGTGCAAGCCGATAAAATGGCCTTCGGTCACTTGCACGCCGTCTAGCTCCACCGTCCGTGTGGCTTGCGTAACCTCGCCCGTTTCCACGTTATTCAAACTCCGGAGCATGGCCGCTTCCACCTCTTCCAAATTGCCATCCAGCACCAATTGCATGAGGGCGGCAATGCCCTGCGGCACGGTGCGGGTAGGGATGACGCGCACTTGCTTGGCGGTGTGTTGCGCGGCCTGTTGAGAGGCCAACAGGATATTTTTGTTGTTGGGCAGAACAATCACTTTATCCGTTGGCAGAGCTTCAATGGCCTTGAGGATTTCTTCGGTAGAAGGATTTTGGCTTTGCCCGCCGCCCACAATGGCCGCTGAGCCTAAGGAGGCTAACACCCGCGATAAACCATCACCCGGAGAGATGGCCACCACGCCGATTTGCCCGGCTTGCACCGGCGTCAGTTTCAGCGGCTCGCTTTCCACGCCGCCCACCTGCGCCAGCAAATTTTCCATGTGCACGTTTGTAATCGTGCCAAATTGCTCGGCCAGCTCTAGCGGTTCATGGCGGCGTTTCTTCAGCAAGTGAATGTGCACGCGATACATGCCATCGCCCTCGCCCACCTGTATGGCCGTGCCCATCTCTTCCAATTGCTTATACAGACTGGGCAGGTGCAGGGCGCCCTTAGGCTTGAAATCCACAATCACTTCCCACTCCTGCCCCGGCTCAGCGTTGTTCAGCGCGGCCCCCACGGCCTCTAGGTTCAGCGGTTTTACCACCACATCCACCGGCTGGTCTAAGGCTTGGCCGCGCAAAAAGCGTAACATGCCCTCCAGCAAAACGGTCAGGCCCTTGCCGCCTGAATCCACGACCCCGGCTTGTTTAAGTACCGGCAATAATTCCGGCGTGCGGGCCACAGAGGCATTGGCGGCGTGCACAATGCGTTCCAACAGCGCGCGTAATTCATGGTGCCGGGCGGCGGCGTCCTCGGCGGCGGCGGCGCAATCTTTCACTACCGTGAGGATGGTGCCTTCCACCGGTCGGACGGCCCCCCGGTAAGCCGTGTCGGCGGCTTCGCGGAGCGCGCGCGCAAACAGCGCCGTATCAAAAGTCTCATGCCCATCCAACGCCCGGGCGAGGCCGCGCCAAATTTGGGAAAGAATCACACCGGAGTTACCGCGCGCGCCCATCAGCGCCCCATGGGCAATGCTTTGCGCAATTTTGCCCACATGTTTTTCCGTGCGGCCCGCCACTTCGCGGGCGGCGGCCTGCATGGTCATCAGCATGTTGGTGCCCGTGTCCCCATCGGGGATGGGAAAGACGTTGAGGGCGTTGATGATTTCGCGGTTGGTTTCCAGCCAGGTGATGGCGGCCTCCGTAAGTTGCTTTAGCTCTTGGCCATCGCAAGTGTATAAATCACGGTAGGCGCGGGGCGGGGTAGTCGGTTCAGCAGTAGTCATAGAAGGATCAATTAAGCGGTTGGATGGCTGATGCGTAAGCCTTGCACATGCACATTCACTTCTTTCACTTGCAGGCCAAGCGTTTTTTCCACGTTGAAGGTGACGGCATTGGCTAAACTGTTGGCCACTGTGCTAATGCGGGTGCCGTACTCCACAATCACAAACACGTTAATCACCACGCCGCCCTCCTGAAACAAGACTTCAATGCCGTGACGCGGGTCGCGGGTAATGATGTTAGTCAGGCCATCCACCACATTTTTGGCGGCCATGCCCACCACCCCGTAGCTTTGCAGGGCGGCCTGGCTGGCCACGGTGGCCACCGCAGTGGGTGAAAGTGAGATTTTTCCCAGGAGATTGTGTTCTTCGGATGACATAGCTTTTTTTGTTTTGCGCGCCGCCCGCCAGAGGCGAGCGGGTTGATAGACTCTAGGCTCTGTGATAATATCTCGCCCGTTCGGTTTTGGGAATGTCTTTGTAAGAGGCGGCCCACGTGGCCGTCTCTGCTTGTCTGGAAAGGAATTGTCTCATGGCTCACTGTGCAACCTGCGGTAAGACGACGACTTTTGGCCGTAATGTGTCTTTCTCTAAGCGCCACACGCCCCGTACCTTCCGCCCGAATTTGCAAAAGACCCGGGTGTTGGAAGGCGGCCGATTGGTGCAAAAGACGTTGTGCGCGAAGTGCATCAAAGCGCTTGGCAAGCTGAAATAAGTTTCGGTTTTGCTTTTCCAGCCGGTTCTCACACGAGAGCCGGCTTTTTTATTTGGTGGACTGGGAAGCAGGGAAACATAGGGAAATCCGTTTCATCCGGCTTATCCGCTCCATCCGTTGTTGAGCTTGGCAATTGCTTTTGCAATTGTGTTACCGCTCTTGAAGACGGCGTTGCCGGCCACAAACACCGTTGCGCCAGCTTGCGCCGCCAGCGGCAGGGTAGTGGCATCTATACCGCCGTCCACTTCTATTTCGGCACTCAAGTTTTGCTCAGTGAGTTGTTGCCGCAGGTGGGTGATTTTAGGTAAGGTGCTGTGAATAAACTTCTGTCCACCGAAGCCGGGGTTCACCGTCATCACCAGCACTAAGTCCACTTCGGTGAGCACTTCACTTACGGCGCTGGCGGGGGTGGCGGGGTTGAGCGCCACGCCCGCGCGCTTGCCTAACTCTTTGATTTGCTGGAGGGTGCGGTGCAGGTGTGGGCACGCTTCCACGTGAACCGTGATCACATCGGCCCCGGCCTGTGCAAAGGCGGCGAGGTAGCGCTCCGGCTGTTCAATCATCAGGTGCACATCCAGCGGCAGTTGCGTAGCGCGGCGCGCGGCTTCCACCACTACTGGCCCCAGCGTGATATTAGGCACGAAGTGGCCGTCCATCACATCCACGTGAATCCAATCCGCGCCGGCGGCTTCGCATTCAGTAATTTGTTCAGCCAAGCGGCCAAAATCGGCGGAGAGGATGGAAGGGGCAAGTTTCATCTCAGAATACAGAATACAGAATATAGACTGTTGATTAAGGAAAGAGTCTGTTATCCGTACTCTGCTGTCTCCTATCTACCTTGCAAGCGCAAGAACCACGCACCCACCAGCGCTTCTGCCGGTTTGCCGCGCACCGAGAGTGATTTATCTCTCAGCGCAACCACTGGGTTGTAGCCAAAGGCCGAAATACCCGTGACCCACGGTCGGCTATACGCCGCGCTAAACACGGCTTGGTAGGTTTCCGCTTGTTCGTTCAAATCCAGCGCCACGCTGGGCACATCCGGTGAATCTGGGTTGAAATCCCGCACATCGCGGCAGGGCCGGTCTGGCGCGGGGATACACTGCGTGCTCCAGCCATCTGCGGAGGTGTAGGCCAAACTGATGAGGAGCGGTTTGCCAAAACGTTGCTGAACGGGCAGAAGGCGAAAATCTAGCACATTACCTGCGTTGACGGTCATATCGGCCAATGGGCGGCCATTAATATCCGCCAACTTGGCCCACCAATGAACGCGAATAACATCCACCGAATCTAAAAATTGCGGCGGGTTGGGCCACAAGTCATTGGTGCCCGTGAGCAGGAGTTCAAAGGCTAGCCTGCCTTTGAAACGCTCACGGACGCGGGCAAGAAGCGTACGCCAGCGCGTATCCGCATCTGGCGGTGCGCCCGGCTCGCCGGGCAGGGAGGGTTGCAGGCGGTAATCGCCAATCACCAAGGTATCCACGCCCGTGGTTTGCGCTAAATCTGCCTGAGTGAGCATGTGCCGCTCATAGGCCGCGTACCAATCATTCCACCACGCCGGGTTGAAGCCCGCCCAAAACTCACAGCCGCCATAGGGCACGTAATCACACGTGAGCGGATGCAAGGTGGCCCGCAGGTTGGCGGCGTTAATTTGGCCCACCAGTTGACGCACTTCCTCGGCGGGCATGGTGAGGGCGGGGTCATCCGCTAACACGGGCGGCGTAAGGTTGCGAACACGCACGCGCCGGAAAATGGTGAGGGTGTTGGCGGCAATCACTTGCGCATTGCGGATGGTTTCGGGATAGAACTGCGCGGCGTACGGTTGCCACGTTTCCGCCAAATCCAAGCCGGCCATAAAACCGGGGCGGGGGGCGGGCGGCGGTAGTTCCAAGTTCACGGGCGGCGGCGGCGCCGACCAGCGCCATTCATTGATGTTATCTTTCAGCGTTTGGGGGAAGAGTGTGGGCGTGAAGGAGCGGCCAATGGCCGTTACGCCCGCCGTGGCCGCGTCATCCGCCGAGCCGCAGGCCAAGTTGCGGCAGTAACGGTAGTACACCGGCCCGTTGAAGTTGACGGGGTTTTCTAGTTTGTAGCGCCAGGTGTTTAGCGCGGCCCGCCACATGGGCAAGGGCGGTAACCATTGGTCAGCCGTTCTAAACTGAATGGCCAACACATCGTTGGCGGGCGTGCTGGGCGGCGTCACCGCTTCAAAAGTTACAGCGGAGGAGGTGCCGGTGTGCCAATCGGCCACTACATCATTGGTGACCGAATCACTAAACGGCACAATCAACTGCCGCACACGGCGCGCGCCCGCCGCAATTTCATTGTTCCAATAACCATCGCCCAATGTGTAAGCGTAACGGAGCACTGTGCCTTCATATAAAAGCACGCGGGCCTGAAAGCGGCCCGTGCCATCATTGGCGGGCGTGAGCACGGGCGCGCGCGCGGCGCTGATGGCCGAGCCGGTTGGCCCAATGGCAAACGTGTTGCCCAACTGCGCCACGTTGCCAATCAGCCGGATGGCAGCCAGCGCATCCGTTCCGGCAGGCGGAGTCATATAGAAGGTGACGTGCAGGGCGTTGGGGTCTGGCGAGGCCAAATCGAGCAGAGCGGTTTGGCTGGCGGGCACGTTCACGCTGTTTTGTGCGGCGCGCAGGGAGCCATCGGGCGCTAAATACGTTACACGCTGGTTGCCCGCCGGAACGTTGTAAAACGCGTAACTGCCATCGCTGGCCGTGAGCATCAACTGCCCCGCGCCAGAAACCAGCACGCCGCCCACGCCCAGCCCGGTGTTGCTGTTGCGGATGAAGCCCGTCAACGCGCCTTGGTCACCGCCCGGCCAGCCCAAGTCATTCCACGCCGCCACACTATCAGAGGCGGTGGCGTTTGGCTCGGTGGCAATAAACAGGCGGTAGCTCACCGGCTGAAGCACCGGCGTCACTTCAAAGGCATAGGTAGGCGCGGTGCGGATGTAGCGGTAGCGCAGAACATCATTTTGTGTGGCGGGCGCGGAGGCCGTCCATACATTGTTGCCCGCACTGCTCATGGGCACCAGCGTACGGTTGCCGGTGATTTCATCCATTAACTCCACGGCCACGCCAGCATTAACCGGCGTGTTGGGCGGCGTGCGTACGTTGAAATTAATGAGGCCGCTGGGAAGCGGGGTGGCGGGCACACCTGTGGCTGGGAGCGGCGTGCGCGTGGCAAACGAGATTTGTGGGATGGGCAGAGCATCGCAGGCGGCCAGCGTAAGTGCTAACCCCAGCACAAGTATGCGGTTTAGAGAGCGGCTGAGCATGGGGGTAATTCTAATTCACAATGCGCAATTCTCAATGCTCAGTGGGCGTGGTTGGTTTGGGGTTTTGACGCGAATTAGGCTATCTCGTACGTATTCTCAATTTGCACGTCTCCGGAATTTATAGCTGTACCAAATCTCACCCTTTCCAGTAAATTCCCAACCATCTTGGATTAATTTTGCTACAAGTTCCTCTAAAATAGTTCCCGATTTTTATAGGCTACAAAATCAGTTTGCACAACCGTATACATGCCTTTTGGGCCTAGAGCTTGTGCGATAAACATCTGCATCATATCATCTGTTGCATGCCAGAACGGATTTATACCTTTTAGTAGATTGGTTTTGGTTTTGAGGTCAGAAAAAATTTCGCGGGTTTCCCATTTGGGCTCTTCACTTGGCAACAATGTTTTTGAGCCCGATTTGCTTTGAGGTGAACCACATTTCTGGCAGAAATTCGCCTCTTCAGGGATTTGTAATCCACAATTGCTACAGAACATCTTCCACTCCTTTGTCGTTTCTGCAAATCAATTCTTGAATTATATGTGTGTAATTTGAGAATGAGCAACTTTTATCGTTGAATAGGGTCAAACCCTTTTTCACCGTTTCATGCACCTAAACTTTACGCCGAAGCGGGCGAATGTTGCTGAATGGCCTTGAGCGCCTCGCGCTCGGTTTGCTGAATATGATACAAATCCCAGCGCAGTTGCAAATTCATCCAAAAATCAGCGGAAACGCCAAAAAACTTGGCGAGCCGCAAGGCCGTGCTGGGCGTTACGCCGCAATCGTCTCAAAGGCAACTTGAAGATGCTTAGTTTTGGTAATTGAAAAGTTTAGCTTTTCAAAGCCAATAACCTTTCCGGCTTTATCTTTCATCAACACCACTTCATCGCCTGTTTCCTCAGAAATATATTCATCTTGGGGGTTGCCAAACCAAACCGTGAGCGTGTTGCCTACTTCATCGTAAAACACTTTTACCTGGGCCATACTAGCTCTCCTTCTTTGATTGCATCCGTGGGATATGCCGTTATCAAAAATCCGGTACCGTTGAGTTGCTTGGCTACGGCGCACACCCACCGCCCAATGCGTTCCGGTTTGTAGAACAAGAACACCTCTGAATCACTGCGGCTCTGGCGGATTTCATCTGGATTTTGAAGCGCTTCCTGAACATCAACTTCCCTGCCAGCCATTGCGGGGTGTTTGATTGTGACAATGAGCTCCCAATACGCCTGTGTAACACGCACACGAAACCCAAGCGGTGTGAGAACTTCAAACAGCACCTCAGCGGATGACGGATTTTCCATCATTTCCTAATTGTAATCCTAAATGATGAGAAGGTTTGAAACCCTCATCACTCCTGAATTGACTTAAACCCCTCGCCCACGGCCTCATGCGCTTGGCCGATGACGACGAAGGCTTGCGGGTCTAGCTCTTTGATGATGGCTTTGAGTTGGCTCACCTCGGAGCGGCTGACGGCGATGAAGAGAATGTGCCGCTCCGCGCCGGAGTACATGCCTTCACCGTTCCAGCCAGTGACGCCGCGCCCCATTTCCTTCATCACTCGCTCGGCGATGGCGCGTGGTTGGGTGGTGATGACGGTGGCCGCGCGCACTACGCCCAAGCCTTCCGCCGAGGCCTCCGCCGCCACGCCCGAGATATACAACGCGATGACGGCGTATAGCGCGTAATTCCAGCCAAAGGCCAAGCCGGCCGCAAACACAATCACTGTATCGGTGAGCAGGTAACTTTGGCTGAGGGGCACGCCGCGCCACTTGCCCAACAAGCGCGCCAAAATATCCGTGCCGCCGGTGGTGCCTTGCGCGCGGAACACCAGCCCCATGCCCAGGCCGCCCAGCACGCCGCCGTACAGCGCGTTGAGGAATAAATCTTGCGTGACGCCGGTTTTGGGGAGGTAGGCGGCCAATAAATCTACCAGCGCGGAGTAGGTGAACACGGTGAAGATGGTACGGGCCATAAAGCGCCGCCCGCCCAAATATCGCCAGCCGATGTAAAACAGCGGCAGGTTGAGCACAAACGTCATCACACCAATCGGCCAGCCGGTGAATAAATTGATAATCTGCGCTAAGCCGCTCACGCCGCCCGCCGCCAATTGCGCCGGAATCAAAAACAAATCCATGGCTAAGGCTTGGATGAGGCAACCGAGGGTGATGAGGGCGTAATCGCGTAATCTTTGCCACATGTAGTGAGTATACAGTGAACAGTAATCAGAAAGCAGGAGGCAGAAAGCGGTAAACGATGAACGGTTATCCGTTCACTGTTGACTGTTCACTGAGTTACGCGCTTCCCTCGCGGCTCTTCTAGCGGCGCGGCGGTCTTCAGTGGGGGCAGTGATTTTGCGGGCTACGGGCGGAAGTACAGCGGGCAAGGGGGCTTCGGTGGTGAGGCCGCTCGTAATTAAGCGGAGCATTTCAGCTTCGGCACGTGGGTCAGTTTCGGGTGAGGCGTAGTTGGCGAGGCGTTGTTCCACTTCGGCCTTCATGCGCTGAGATAAATCGTGGCCGCCTTCTTTGGCCCACTGTTCGCGGTTCATCCGGTCAAACACCGGGCCGGGCAAGTACAGTTCTTTCGGCCAATACTTCAGCGTGTGTTCGCTGGTCAGCAAATGTTTATCAGCTAATAACTGCCGCACCAAATCCACGGTGGGCAAATCTTCTTTAATAGCGTATTCACGCGCAAAGTGTAAGGCTTGGCCGCACAATTCATTATCTAAAACCAATTTCTCTAAACTGAACGTAAGCACGTAATCCAGCATGCCCGGCCCGCTGACGGAATTTACACCGGCCAGCGCGGCTAGCAGGGCGCTACCGAACGTTTCCGCGCCGGCTTGCGCATCTATAAATTTTCCTTCACTGAGCGCCATATAACTTTGCGTGGGCAGGCCGAGATGTTTGGCCACGGCTACATACGCCGTATCTAGGTAAAGTGATTCAATCGCCGCCATCGGCGATTGCGCCGTCTTCATGTGGAAGGCCGCCGGGGCGCCGCCGAACAAAACCGGGTGGCCCGGTTTCACCATTTGCGTCATCGTCAAACCGGCCAATACATCGGCCACATGCATCACCGTTGCGCCCACCAGCGTCACGGGCGCAATTAGGCCCATCAGCGTTACGGGCACAATCTCCACTGGAATGCCAAACTCGACGCAATCCAACAAGTTTTGGCAAGAGTCTTCGCTGTAGCGGTAAAAGCCGGTGGCGGTGATGGTGAAGATGGACATGGGCCGCGCCGCCAAATCTGCTTTGTCTGCGCGGAAGAGTTGCATCATGGCGGCCATGCGCGGCGTGCCATGCTCCGTAAATGCGCCGCTCACCACCGGTTTGAGCGAGTTGAGCAGGCACAAATACAGCCGCCACGCATCGCTCACTTGCGGCTCAATATCATTGGTGCTGAAGGCGGTGGCGAGATAGGCGATGTGTTCCAAGCCATCGCACAGCCGCACATATTCAATGAAATCGCGCGTATTCGCCAGCCGTGTATCGCCCGTGCGGTGGTCTAGCAATTTCAGTCCGCTGGAGCCGGGCACGAAATGCACCTGGTTGCCGCCGAGCGTGGCATGCGGGCGGCCATCGCGTGTGTAGAGCGTAAATTCGCGCGGCGTGGTGGCAATGGCGCGCTCCACTACCTCCGGCGGGAAGAGCATACGCGGCCCATCGCCCGCCGTATCGCGCATGTGCAGGCCGTGCGCCAGCAAACGTTCGCGCATCTTTGGCCCACGCACTTCAATGCCAATCTCTGCCAAAATGCGTTTGGCCTCCGCGAGGATTTGCGGAAGGAGTTCTTCCGGTACGACTCTTAGGGATGGGCGCATAGCAGATGACTAGGTGACAAAGTGACCGGGTGACTTTATGAACGAGGGTGTAATACCCAAGTTTCAGGATGGGTGATCATGCCAACTATGGTGCGCAAAACTTCGTCATAAATTTTATAAAGTTTGGCGGCCTTATCACGGTCAAGATATTTACACTTCACGGCAAACTCCAGCCATACCTGAGTTTCAGCGGCTTCGGCCTCCACATCAGAGAGTTTGCTGATAAATGCGCCTTCATAACGGCGTTTACGCCACGCTTCCGCTAAGTTGGCACATACTGAACGTGATGAACGGCGAATTTGGTCAGTAAGCGAGTAGGTTTCTTCCTTTGGGAAGCGCTTCGAGAGTTCAAATACCTGCATAGCCGCATCAAACGCTTTAGCATACACTTCCAGTTCTCGGTGTGTTGTTATCTTCTTGGGCATTTGCCCCTCCATTTACCCTCTCACCTTGCCACCCCTTCACCCTTTCAGTATTTGCCGTGCCGCGTTGCGCCCACTGCCGCCGCTAACGCCGCCACCCGGGTGAGTGCCGGGGCCGCACAGCCATAAGTTCTCAATCGGCGTTTTGTACTGCGCCCAGCCGGAAATGGGCCGCATGAACAGAATCTGATCCAGCATCATTTCACCGTGATAGAGGTTGCCTTCGGTGAGGCCATATTCTTGTTCAAGCGTTTGGGGCGTGAGGATTTGAGAATGGGTTATTTGAGCATTGATGTTCGGCGCATATTGCGAGAGCGTATCGCGCACTACGCGCTCAATCTCTAATTCTCCAATTTTCGCTTTGTAGGGCACAAACTGCACATGCACACTCATCACATGTTTACCAGCTGGCGCACGGCTGGGGTCAGCGGCGGTGGGCACGGTAATCTCCAGATACGGTTTTTCGGAAAGGCTGCCGTACTTGGCGGCGTCGTACGCCTTCTCTAAATATGTTAGGCTGGGTGAAATCACGATGGTGCCCTTGAGCGCCTCGGCATCTGCACCGCGAAATTCCGGCAAGCCGTTCAACGCCAAATTTACTTTGGCCACGCAGCCGCGCAATTTGATGTTTTGCACCGCCCACACAAATTCAGGGTCAAGCTCCAGCGGGCCAACGAGGTTGAGGAAGGTGTGGCGCGGGTCAGCGGCGGAAACCACACGGCGCGCAGAAATTTCCTCGCCGTTCGCCAGCCGCACGCCGGTGGCGCGGCCATCCCTCACTGTAATTTGCGCCGCCTCCGCGCCGGTGCGGATGACGGCCCCGTGCGCTTTAGCCGCGTTGGCCAGTGCTTGTGTCATTTGCCCCACGCCGCCCGCCACCGTGCTCTGGAAAAAGCCGTGGCTGTTGGCCCAATGGTGTAAAAGTAAAAACGCTGTGCCTGCGCCCATTGAGCCTTGCATCACGCCGTGCACGCCGCGCGCGCCGATTGCGCCCTTCACCGCATCGCTCTCAAACCACTCATCCAGCAGTTCGGTGAGCGCCATAGGCAAAACGCGGATGGCTTCCATCATATCTTTCTTGCCCAAGCCGCGCAGTTTTAGGCCCAGTTGGCCCAACACGGGCGCTTCGGCCGGGTCAATCTTGGGTACGCGCGGGAAAGTATGGGCGTACGTTTCATTTAGAAAATCGGCAATCTTCGTCATCAGCGCCACAAAGCGCGGCCACTGTTCAGAATCTTTTTTGGAAAACTTGGCGATGGCCTGCATGCTGGCCGCCATGTTGGGCGAGAGCGAGAGCGCGCCGCCCTCCGGCTGAGGGGCGAACACGCCGCCCACGCGCGCCGGCGTTAAGCCGTGTTGCGTGAGATTGAGTTCGCGCACTACCTCGGCCCGTAGTTCGCCGCGATGTTGCACCGTATCCACGCGGAAGCCGGGCCACACTTCCTCCGTTACCACCGAGCCGCCCACCACGGCCCGCCGCTCTAGCACCAACACCTTCTGCCCCGCTTTGGCCAAATACGCCGCCGTGGTGAGGCCATTGTGGCCCGCGCCAATCACAATTGAGTCAAAGTTATTCATAGGCTTTTACAAAGAGAATTAGAGGATTGGAGAATTCTCTAATCCTCCCATTCTCAAAGTCTCTTTTTACGCTTTCCAATCCTTAAGTAGCTCCAGCGCCGCCAAACGCCCGCTGGCGCCCATAATGCCGCCGCCGGGGTGCGTGCCGGAGCCGCATTGCCAGAAGTTGGCGATGGGCGTGCGGTAATTGGTGTAGCCGGGCGCGGGGCGGAGGAAGAACAATTGATGCAGGGCCAGCTCACCCGCAAAGATGTTGCCTTCCGTCAGGCCGGTAATGCGCTCAATATCCGGTGGCACCAACACTTGACGGTGAAGAATTAAAGATTTGAGATTGGGCGCGAACTCGCTCAGCGCGTTAATCACGGCATCGCCAAAAGCCTCGCGCTTGGCATCATCCCAGCCGCCCTCATGCGCAAACGGCGCGTACTGCACAAAGCAACTCATCACGTGCTGGCCGGGCGGGGCCATATCCGGGTCAATCATGGAGGGCAGGATGCAATCAATGTACGGCTTGCGGGAGAAGTGGCCGTATTTGGCGTCATCGTACGCGCGCTCAATGTAATCCACACTCGGGCTGATGGAAATCGCGCCGCGATGAAGCGCGCCCTCGCCGGGCAGGGCGGTGAAGTTGGGCAAGCCGCTCAGCGCCAGATTCACTTTGCCCGAAGAGCCGCGAATCTTGTAACGCCGGATGGCTTCCACAAAATCACTTGGCAGTTGCTTGGGGTCCGTCAGCTTCAAAAACGTACGCTTCGGGTCTAGGCTACTGCTCACGTATTTGGCGTAAATCTCCTCGCCGCTCTCCAGCGCCACGCCCACCGCACGGCCATTTTTCACAATGATTTGTGAAACGGAGGCGTTGAGCCGCACCTCCACGCCCAACGCTTTGGCCGCGTTGGCAATGGAATTGCTGATGCCGCCCGTGCCGCCTTTGGCAAAGCCCCAGGCGCGGAAAGCGCCGTCAATTTCGCCCATGTAGTGATGAAGCAGAACGTAGGCCGTGCCGGGCGAGCGCGGGCCGAGAAACGTGCCGATGATGCCGCTGGCGCTCTTGGTGCCTTTGAGCGCGTCCGTCTCAAACCACTCATCCAGCAAATCGGCGGCGCTCATTGTCATCAGTTTGGCTAGGTTGTAAAAATCTTTCTCACTCAAACCCGCCGCGTGCCCGCCCAGCTTGGCCAGCCCAAACAAATCTTTGGGGTTGAGGGTGGTGGGGTCGGGCGGAATCATGCTGAGGATGGGCTTGACGGCCATGGCCATGCGCGCCATCTGGCGACTGTATTCATCATAGGCCTCGGCATCTTTCAGTGAGTGCCGCGCAATTTCGCGCCGCGTTTTATCATGGTCATCCCAAGCGGCAAAATAATCGCCGTTGGGCAAAGGCGTAAACGTGCTGGGCAGGGGCAGAATGGTGAGGCCATGCTTGGGCAGTTGCAAATCCCGAATCACTTCCGGCCTCAGCAAACTCACTACGTAGGAAAACTCGGTGAACTTGAAGCCGGGGTAAATTTCCTCGGTCACCGCCGCGCCGCCCACCAAGTGCCGCCTTTCTAGCACCACCACTTTCTTGCCTGCTTTAGCCAAGTAGGCGGCGTGGATCAAGCCGTTGTGGCCGCCCCCAATCACAATTGCATCATAGTTGTTTGCCATAGTCAGTGAATAGTTATCAGTGAACGGTGAGCAGTGAACGGTTGACTGTTTACTGCTCACTGCCTCCTGCTTACTGGCGTTTGCGCTCCGGGTTAAAAAACGGCAGTTCCACCACGCGGGCGGGGGTGTAACGGTGTTTGTGTTGCACCATGATTTCAAACATCAGCAGGTTGCCGGGTTTAGCGTGCTCTGCCTCCACATGCGCGAGCGCAAGGTATTTTTTGAGCAGGGGTGACCAGGTGCTACTGCTGGCGTAGCCCACTTGGCGGCCCATGGAGGAAACGGGCACGCTGGCCCGCACGGTGAGGTTGGGGATTTGCGGCGGCAGGCCTTCATCTAGGAAGAGTTTTTCCAGCGCGGGCCACTCAATTTCTAGGCCCACAAATTGCCACGCCGCGCCGCGCGCCTTTTCCTCGCGCAGAGCCTTCTTGCCCACAAAGTTAGGCTTATCCAAGTTCACCGCCCAGCCGAGGTTGAGTTCGAACGGAGAAGATTTTTGCGCTTCAATGATGGCCTTGTGCGCGGAGGTGTAATCCACATCTAACAGAAGCAGACCGGCCTCAACGCGCACAATATCCAGCGCGAGGATGCCCGCCGGTGTAATGCCATAATCATGCCCGGCCTTCATCAGCGCATCCCACAGCGCCTCCGCGTCTTTCGCCTCGCACCACAATTCGTAGCCCAAATCCCCCGTGTAGCCCGTGCGTGAAACGGTGACGGGCAAGCCAGCAATTTGGGTGTGCATGAGCCGAAAATACTTGAGATGGGTGATGGGTGGATTAGCGATTGAGTCAAGAATCAGCCGCGACTTTGGCCCTTGTAGCGCCAACGCCCCCAACTTCTCCGAAACATCTTCAATGGTCACGTTCAGCCCCACCGCGTTCATGCTCAGCCACCGCAGGCTTGGCTCCGCGGAGGTAAGGCGGAAGCGTTGGTCATCCAATCGCGAGATGGTGCCGTCATCAATCACCTTGCCATGCGCATCACACCACGGCGTATAAAACACTTGGCCCACGGCTAGCTGGCTAATATCGCGCGTCACCACACGGTTAAGCAGGGTGGCGGCGTCTGGCCCGCTGAGGTGATATTTGAACAGCGGGGAAACATCAAACAGCGCCGCCGAGTTGCGGACGGCCCAGTATTCACGCTCATGCGTCAGCTCATACGAGCCAGCCGCCAGAAAGCCTGACCAACGCCGCCAAGCGTAGGTTTCATTGAGGGCCGAGGTGCGGGAATGAAAAGGTGTGCCTTTGAGCATAGTTTTTCAATCAACGTGAGACGAGATGCGTGAGACGTAATCTTGTATCATGTCAGGCTCTAAATCATTGCCTGCCGCTTGGAATGACCAGCAATTACGTTTCACGTTTTACGCTTCACTTTTAGCTTTCAGCCGGTGCAAAAAACACCAGCACGTATAAATCTTCGGTGATGGAATGGAAGCGGTGCGGCACTTGCTTGCCCACAAACACGATGGAGCCCGGTTCCACATCAAAATCTTCCTCATCAATGCGGATGCGGGCGCGGCCACGCTGGACGAAATACACCTCGTCTTCGCTGTGCGGTTCCTGTGGGTCTGCCGTGCCCACTGGCAAAACGTACACACCCAAGCTCATGCTTGGGCGGCGCAAAAATTCCAAGTACAGCCGGCCACTGGATTGTTGTTGCGCGATAAGTTTTTCAAGGTTAAACGTTGACATGTGGCCTCACTTGGCTTGCTGGGGTTGGTAACCGAGTTTGATAGAAACTCGGTGGGCGGCTTGGACGACGAGCGGCGCAATTTCGGCCAGCCGCGCGGCGGTGAGCCGGGCCGCCGGGCCGCCCACGCACAACGCGCCCACGGCGCGGCCTGCTTCATTGAAAACAGGCGCGGCCACAGCGGCGTAGCCAATCTCTAACTCCTCACTCACAGTGGCGTAACCTCGCGCCTGAATTTCCGTCAGCGCGCGCCGTAATTGCTCGGTGGAAGTAAGCGTGTGGGCGGTGTGTTTGGAGAGGGTGCGGCGCAGAAAAGCGTTTTGCTCGGCGGCGGGCAGGTGGGCCAACAGAACCTTGCCGGTGGAGGTGGCGTGCGCGGGCCAGCGCGTGCCAATGGAGGGCGTGCCGCCTATGAGTTGTGAACTTAACACTTCATCCACAATCAAAATATCGCGCTCAACTAAAACCTCCAGCGTGGCCGTTTCGCGCGTGGCCTGCGCCAACTGCTCCAACTCGGCGCGGCTCACAGCGCGCAAATCATTGGAACGAAGCGCGCGCCCACCCAGCACAATGGCCTCTGGCCCCAATCGGTAAGCTTCGCCGTTTACGTCCCGCGTAATCAAGCCCTCTTTTTCCAGCGCGGAGACTAAACGATACGCGGTGGCTTTGTTGAGCCGGGTAGCGCGGGTAATTTCCGCCAGCGTTAGGCGCGGGGCGGCATCCGTGAAGGCTTTTAGCACGGCAATGGCGCGGCTGACGGCTTGAGCGCCGGGGTAGGGGGTAGAGCGCAAACTCATATTGTGCAGATGTTATTCACTATATGAAACCGGCCGAATTGTAGCCGAGCGGCGGGCGACGCGTCAAGGCGCGTTAAAACAAAACGCCCCGTTCACAAACAGGGCGTTTACAGATACCGGTTAGAAAATGTGCGGTCTAGCCCCCTATCCCTTTAGGAGAGCTAGTGGCTTTGTTGAGCCTAACCCCAGAAAGGGCAAATGATTGAGACAAACTAACTCATACAACTTTATTTTAATTTTCTCATGGCCTGCGCGCCGCTCTTTGTCTTGTTGGATACCAAACGCTTACGGCCCGGCACGCTGGTGAGCGCGGCCAGCTCTTTGAGCGCATCATTGCCCACCCACCGCTCGGCGGCGTTTTTACTTTTGGCTAATTCTTCGGCCAACGCGCGTGCCTCGGCTAGTACGCCAAAATCGGCTTCGCGCTTGCCAATTTCGCGGAGCGCCCAACTCACCGCCTTCTTCACATAGTTGCGGCCATCATGTGCGTAGCGGCGGATGAGTTTGAGATGTTCCTTCACCAGCGCCTTTTCAGCTTGGGTTTGGTGAATGGAGAGATTGCAGATGAGGGCGAAGGCGGCGCGGCGCACAAACTCACGCTCGTCTTTGGCCCACGCCGGAATGTGGGGCCAGCACAGCGGCGCTTCTACCAGCAAATTGTTGCACAAATGGTCACACAAATCCCATGAAACTACATCGCTCAACCATTCGTCAATCAGCTCAACCGTCATCTTATCCGGCTCGGCCACCAAAGCGGCCAATAGGCGCGCCTCATGCAGGCCGGATTGCCACAGCGCCAGCGCCAATTTTTGATTGCGGCCCAACTCTTTGCCCATCTGCCGGATCACGGGCAAGGGCACACCCAATGCTGAAGTGAGCGGCACACCTAACCGAGCTTTGCTGGCGCGATGCTCTTCACTGCCGTACACACGCAATTGTTGAATGATTTGTTGAACGGTTGGCATTGGTGAGTAAAGCGTAAAACGTGAACTCAGTTAATTCAGGGCGCCCATCCATTGAATTGACACAATCTCAGTGTAGCAACGCATCACGTTTTACGCTTGCTTTACGCCCTGCGTTAAGCCTTTTCTACCGGAAACTGAATCTCCGTCACGCAATTCGGGTCCGTCTGCAGGCCGGCTTCGGCGGGCGGTTGCAGGTTCACTTCACGCGCCGAGCCAACAATTTGGTAACCATTGGCATCTATCCAGCGGTTGAGGGCGTTGTAAGCCTCATGGATGGTGAGATACGGCCCATGATGAATTACGCTTGCCATGGTTGCGCCGGCTAACTCACGCGCCGTAACGCGCCCGGCCACCGGCACCGCGCCGCGCATGGGCTGGCAGGCTTCCACATCCACATCGCGCTCTTTGTAGTCTTCATCGTGATAAACGGTGATGCACGGCCCGGCAAACTGAGCGGCGTGTTGGCCGAGCGTTTGGTACAACTCGCTCCACAGCGGCGCTTGGTCTTTGTAGGCCGGGATGATGGCGCGCACGGCGGCCACGCGCATGCTTTCTACTTTTTTGATAACCACTTCGTAGTTTGGCATTTTGGTCTCCAATTCAATTTGCCTTAACCGCGCTTCTATCCGCGTCAGCCGGTCTTGCTCGGCGTCAATGCGCTGTTCGATCTCTGCCCGCTTAAGTTTGAGCATGCCGCGCAGTTGCTCCGCCGAAAGTTCGCCTTCCAACACGGGCGCAATTTGCTCCAGTGAGAAGCCCAAATCTTTGAGCGCCAGGATGCGGTTGAGCCGCCCTAACTGAGCGTAGGCGTAATAACGGTAGCCCGTAAACTTATCCACCTCGGCGGGCTTGAGCAGGCCTAACGCATCGTAGTGGCGGAGCGTTTCAATAGAAACTTGGCTGAGGCGTGAAAAATCTCCAATTTTGAGCATAGCTATGTTCTTCTGAAGCTTCAGCCAAAGGATACAGTCTCGGGTAGGGCGAGAGTCAAGCCCTTTTTATGAGGAACACGAAGTTTTTTAGCGCCTTTGTGGATTAGTAGCCCGCCTGCACGTTCACCACGTTGGGCAAAGGCTCGCCGCGCGCGGCGGTGTTGAGCATGGCGGCCAATTCTTCCACCAGCCGCGCATCATGCTCACGCACCAAATCTATGCGATGCTGGCTCATCACCACGTTTTCTAGTTCATGGAAGGGGAACTGTGAGGGTTGCGTGTGCGCCTGTGAGGCCTTATCCGTGGGGTAGTTGTACCAAACATCTAAGCCCGCCGCCGTGAGCGCACCATCTTTCAGTGCGTGGTACAGTGCGGCTTCCTCAATCACCGCGCCGCGGCCCACGTTCACCAAAAACGCCGGCTTGGCCAGCAAATTTAATTCTTCCGCGCCAATTAGCCCTTTGGTTTCATCCGTCAGTGGAAGCGTCACAATCAAAATGCTAGCGCGCGGCAGAACTTGGCGCAGTTGGTTGATGGAGAAAACTTCGGCAGGGAAAGGCAATGCCAGCGGGGCGGCGCTCCGCCGCACGGCCAGCACGTTCATGCCCAGCGCATGGCACATCTGGCCCACCAGTTTGCCAATCGCGCCAAAGCCCAAAATGAGCACGGTTTTACCATGCAACAAAATAGAGGGGCTGGGGGCATATCGCATGCGCCAATCATGTTGCCGGAAGGCGCGGTCGGCTGGGAGCACAAATTTAGTGGCCGCCATCAGTAAGGTGAGCGCGCCCTCGGCGGTGGGGATGGCGGGCCAGCGGCTGTTGTGAAGCGTAAGGTGTGGAAATTCCAGCAGGGCGGCGCGCACATTGGGCGCAATGCCGGTGAAGGGCACAATTACGGCGCGCAGGCGTGGGCCGGTGAGATGCTCCGGCTTGGGCGAGCCACTCACCAATATCTCCGCTTCGGGCGCTACAGTTGGGCCAACGCTCAGGGCTACTTCCGCGTTGAGTTTGGCGCGCAGGGCGTCCAGCACGGAGGGTTCAAACACGGGCGGTTCATGTTCTTGTAGGAGGTGGACGTAGGTGGGCATACAACGATTGTACCAATGTAAAATGGCGAATGAAAAAAGTAAAATGTTAGTTGCTTAGTTACTTCATGACTCAATTTCTCACCAACCCTCGCAATCCAGATATCAAACAAGCTCGGCAACTGCATCAGCGCAAAACACGCGATGCAACCGGGCTATTTATAGTGGAAGGCATTCGGCATGTGGGGGAAGCGGTGGCGGCGGGCGCGGCGGTGCAATATTTTTGTTATGCGCCGGATTTGCTCAAAAGCGAGTTTGCCCATGATTTACTGGAGAAACAACGCCAAGCAGGCGCGCGCGTGTACGCCCTCGCGCCGGAGGTTTTCCGTTCCTTGGCGGATAAAGACAATCCACAAGGCATTTTAGCCGTCGTGCGCCGCCCCCATTTGCCGCTCGCTCATTTGCAACCCTCTACCCATCCGTGGCTGGTGGCGCTGGTGGCCCCACAAGACCCGGGCAACATCGGCACCATCATCCGCACCATAGACGCGGTAGGCGCAAGCGGCTTAATTTTGCTGGATGGCGGCGCTGACCCCGGCCACCCCAACGCCGTGCGCGCCTCACTGGGGGCGTTGTTTTGGATGCCGGTCGTGAGCGCCTCCTTCACTGAGTTTGCGGCCTGGGCCGCCGCGCAAAAGTATCAGCTCATCGGCGCCTCGGAAAAAGGTTCTGTGGATTATAGACAGGCAAACTACTCACGCCCTTGCCTTTTGCTCATGGGCAGTGAGCGTGAGGGCCTTACCCCGAACCAAGAAGCGGTTTGCAATTTAGTGGTGCGCCTGCCTATGGTGGGCCGCGTCACTTCACTCAATTTGGCGGTGGCTACAGGAGTGATGTTGTATGCGATGGTGGCATAGATTGCGTGAAAGCTGGCCGCTGTGGGGGCTGGTGGCCTTTTGGTTGATTTTCCCTCTTGCGCTGATTTGGACGGCCACTAAAACCGATTTACGCTGTGAACGCCAAGCGGCGCGGCCTTTGTGTACGTTGGAGACGTTTCACGATTTGCGCGCCTCAACACAAATCACTTTCCCGCCGGGCGAGTTGTTGGGCGCTGAGGTTGAAGAATCCGCTGACTCAGACGGCAATACCACTTACCGGCTGGTGCTCCTACTGGAACGCGGCCCTTTGCCTTTTAGCCCTACTTTTACTGGCGGCTATGCGGAGAAGCAGGCCAACGCCGAAGCCGTGCGGCAGTTTGTGGCTAATCGCGCGCAACCCTCTCTTTTCATTACGCAAGACCAGCGACTGACGAATTATTTGATTGCGGCGGGCTTGGTGGCCTTTCTTGTGATTGCCGTGGTGGTGATATTCCGGAATTGACGATAGCCTAAAGTGGCTCACTTCAACACCGTGCCCGGCACGGCGCGCTCTAAAAGCGCCTGTTTCACCAAGCCCGGCGCTTCGCCGGAGAAAATCAGCGCGGCGCAGTTGGGCGCGGCCCGCACCATAGCCAGCGTCTCGCGGATTTTGGCCGCCATACCGCCCGTTACATCCGCCGCATGCGAGCCGGTGGCCGCTGAGGGGATTTCTGTGAGTTCAGGGATGATGTCTCCATCCGGCCAATGGGTGAGCACGCCGCGCTCAATCCCGGCCAACAAAATGCGGGCCGGTAGCAGGCGCGGCGCTAAGTAGCGGAACACATCTTCGGTGGAAACAATCGTGCCGCCGCGCGCCACATCCACCGCCACATCCCCATACACCACCGGCACGAGGCCGTGCGCCAACGCGTTTTCCATGGGCGCTAATGCCATCTGTTCAATCACCGTATCCCGCGCCACCACGCTGGCCGAGGGCGGAAAGTTCACCACCGGTAGACCGGCCTCGCGCGCCGCATCCACCACCAAACGGTTGAGCAGGGCGGCCACATATTGAACATCCGCAAAGCCGCGCCATTCTTCCGGCGTGTGAACACCGTTGCGCGTGCCGTACTTTTTGCCTTCCACATGCCCAAAGGAGCCGGAGCCGTGGCCAAGCACAATTTGCAACTCAGGCCGCGCCGCGCGAGCCTCCGCAATCTCGCGCATGAGACGCGCCAACGTTTCTGGCCGTGGCGTGCGCGGTTGGGTTTTATCTGTGATGAGCGAGCCGCCGAGTTTGAGGAAGACGATGGATGGCGGACGATGGACGTTAGAAGTTAAATTTGTCATGAAGGCTCCGCCGTCGGTAGTCTATCGTCAATCGCCGCGTGGATAACCCTCACCGCTCCCGCTTGCTTGAGCGCGGCTTCCACTTGGGCGGAAGTTTCCGGCGTAACCAGCGCTAGCATATTGCCGCCGCGCCCGCCGCCGGAGAGTTTAGCACCGAGCGCGCCCGCCCGCCGCGCGGCTTCTACTAAAGCGTTGAGTTCCGGTGATGACACACCGAGTGAAATTAACAATTCGTGATTGAGTTGCATTGCGGCTCCCAAAGCAGGCAAACGGCTACCATCTGCTTCAACTTTTGTAATGATGTCTCGGGCCGTGCGGGCCACTGCTCCAATCTCCTGAAACAACGCATTATATTTTTTCGGCTCTTTTTCCCACGCGGCGCGCACCTCGCCTACCGTGATTTTGGTGGGGCTGGCAATGCCGGTATCCGCAATGAGTAGGTGGAAAGGCTGGGCCACACTAAACGGCTCCGGCGGCTGGCCTTTGATAAACCACACCGGCTGGTTGTAGGCAATTACTGTGTTATCAATGCCGGAGGGCGTGCCGTGCAAAAGTTTTTCGGTTTCAAAAACGATGGCTGAGACTTGCGCATGGGAGATGGAAGCATTGAAGTGGGCGGCGAGGGCGCGCACAATGGCCGTGCACACCGCCGCGCCGGAGCCGAGGCCGGAGGCGCGGGGAATAGTTGAAGTGACGGAAAGCGTAAAAGAGTTATTGGTAATTGGTAATTGGAGAAAGTCCAGCGTCAGCCGGACGGCTAAGGCCAGCGGGTCATTCGCGCCGGCGCGGCTCAACTTATAACGGCGGCGCAAATCACGGGCCGTAATCCAGATTTCCCCCGTTTCCCTTTTTCCTTGCGAAACGTTAGCTGTGGCTTGCACTTGGTTCACCGGCACGGCCAGCGCGGGTTGGCCGTACACCACCGCGTGCTCTCCAAACAAAATGATTTTGCCGGGCGCGGAGGCCGTGCTCATGGAACAAAACTATTGAAGTAAAGGATGATGACGGCGGATAAGCCCCACAGCCCAAACGCAATCTGCAGAGGGCGGTCCACCAGCACCAGCTCATCCGGCGCGCCGCCCTCACCCTTAAGGTGAATAAGATAGAGATAGCGGAAAATGGCGTAGAGCACAAACGGAATAGTGAGCATCATCGAGTAATCGCGCGGCAGGTTCTCGGCGGAGAAGGTGTAAAACGAATAGGCGATGATGGTGGCCGTGGCCACTAAATTAATCAGCTCATCCAGAAAAGCCAAGCTATATTCTTGCAGAACTTTGCGCGAGCTGGTGGGCGCGTTCTTCATCAACAGTAACTCGCCGCGCCGCTTGCCGAAGCCAATAAACAGCGCTAACAGCGTCATGCAAATGTACAGCCACGGGGAAATGGTGCTTTCCACCAGCAAGGCGCCGCCCACCGCGCGCAAAAGGTAAAAGGCGGCTAGCACCAGCACATCAATTAGCACAATGTGTTTGAGCCAGAACGAGTAAAACAGATTGCTCACCACGTACACCAGCGCCACAGTGCCAAAACCCCGGTCTAGCCAAAACGCCAGCGGCAAGCCGCCCGCCAGAAACAACACCACCGCCGCCCACGCCACGCGCGGCGAGAGCTGGCCGGAGGGCAGTGGCCGCAGGCGCTTTTTGGGATGTTGGCGGTCTTTTTCAATATCCGCCAAATCGTTCAGCACGTACACGGCGCTGGAGAGCAGGCACAGCAGAAAGAAACCAGCCGCTGTTTGCCACACGTAATCGGCCACAAACAATTTGTGGTCAAACACCAACGCGGCAAACACAAAGATATTTTTCGTCCACTGGCGCGGGCGCATGGTTTTGAGCAGGGCGAGGAACATAGGCGGGATTATAAAGAAGGATGAAGGATGAAGGAAGAAGGCGGAAAGGGCCTGTGGGAGGTGTTAGAATTGTGGAGTTTCTTCTTCCAGTGAAAGGAAATCCTATGTCTGACGATAAAAAATCTGGCGGTGTGAATTTTGGGAATATCAAGGGAAATGTGACGGTTGGCGGCGATGTGGTGGGCGGCGATAAGGTGACCACTACCACAACAACGACGACGACTACCACAAATAGCGTCACCCTCAACCTGCAGGTGCTGGCGGAGGAAATGAAGAAGGTCAATGAAAAGATTGACGCCTTACCGGACAAAGACGAGGATGAGAAGGCAGAGTTAAAGGAAACGGTTAAGAAGATTGAAGAGGAAGTGAAGAAGGGTGAGGCCGCCAAACCGGAGAAGTTGGAGCGTTGGTTAAAGACGGTGGCCCTGATGTCTAAAGATATCTTTGATGTGGCCGCCGCCGCGCTCACCAACCCGGCGCTGGGCGCAGTGGAAATTGTGAAAAAAGTGGTGAAGAAGGCGCAAGAAGGCGCAAGCGCGATAACGGGATAACCGATCACCTGTGAAGAAAGCCCGCTTAGACCAACGCCTGCACGAATTGGGCCTGACGCCCAGCCGCGAGCAGGCGCGCAAATTAATTATGGCGGGCGAGGTGCTGGTGAATGGGCAACTGGTGGATAAACCCGCCGCCACCGTGGCGCTAGAGGCCGAAATCACGCTCAAAGCCAAGCCGCGTTTTGTAAGCCGCGGCGGGGAAAAATTAGAGGCCGCGCTAGAACAATTTGGCGTGGAGGTGGCCGGGCAAATTTGCGCGGATGTGGGCGCTTCCACAGGCGGCTTTACGGATTGCCTGCTCCAGCGCGGCGCGGCCAAGGTGTACGCCATTGATGTGGGGCGCGGCATTTTGGATTACAAACTGCGCACGGATGCGCGCGTGGTGGTGATGGAAGAGACCAATGCGCGGCACGTTGAACGCCTGCCAGAGCCGGTTGGCTTTATCAGCGTGGATGCGTCCTTCATCTCCCTAAAAATCCTTTTGCCGGTAGTGAAAAATTGGCTGGACGATAGACGACCGACTGCCGACGGCCAAACCATCGTCCAGCGTCCGCCGTCCGCTATCGTTCTCATCAAGCCGCAGTTTGAAGCGGGCCGCAAAGAAGTGAGCCGGGGCAGTGGCGTGATACGAGATGTTGAAGTCCATCGGCGCGTGTTGGAAGAAGTGTTGAACTTTGCGGCGGCGGAGGGTTGGGCAGTGCGCGGTTTGATGCGCTCACCGCTTGTTGGGCCAAAGGGCAACGCTGAATTTTTAGCGTGGCTGGATTTGAGCGGCGCGGCCAGTGAGGTGCCTGCGTTTGTGGAAGCCGTGACACCCGCGGTTGCGCCATGAGCGGTTTGGTGTAAGCTTAATCTAATTGAGGTTCGGGATAATTCAATAGATAAGCACCCTGAGCGAAGCCGCGCAGTCGAAGGGCGCGCTCTTATCCTGAATTCATATTAACTTGGAGGCAGACCATGACCTGGGCGCAAGGCATTGACATTTCTCGTTACCAACCCAATGTAGATTGGGTGAAAGTGCGTGCGGCGGGTATTGAATACGCCGTGCCCAAAGCTTCCCAATCCAACTTCATGGATCCCAAGTTCAAGGAGCATTACGCGGGCGCGCGCTCCGTGGGCATCCTCCGCAGTGCCTACCACTTTTTAGTGCCGGATATGGATGGCACCAAGCAAGCCAACACCTACCTCAAGGCGCTGGGTGACGATTTGCCCGAACTGCCCACCGTTTTGGACATTGAGGCCAAGACCGATAACCTGTTCAAACTGGCCAGCATTGCCCAACAGTGGCTGGATATTGTGGAAAAAGCCACCGGCAAGCGGCCTATTATTTACACCGCCGCATGGTATTGGAATGCCGGGATGCAAAACGTGGCCAAGTGGGCGGGCAATTATCCGCTATGGGTGGCGGCCTATCCCATCAAAGATGGCTTCCCGCCTGTGAGTGATTTGATGGCCGGCAAGTACAAACCCTCTATGCCCAAATCTTGGGCCACATGGACGCTGTGGCAATATACGGAACGCGGGCGCGTGGATGGCATTACGGTGGATAAACGCGCCGCTAATGTGGACTTAAATGTTTTCCCCGGCACTGTTCAAGATTTGCTGAATTGGGCGGGGGCCAGCGGTACGCCTGTGGTTCGCGCGCCAGAGCCGGTGGCGCCCGCGCCCGTGGTCACGGTGGATGCCTCCCAAGCCACCAACATCCAAATGATTAACGCGTTTGTAAAGGCGTTTGGCAACAACGGCGGCAAGATGATTGAAGCCACCGGCTTAATGCCGCAACTCACCCTACGCCCGGTGGATAAGTACTCCGGCCCGGCCATTGCCAACATCCCGGGCCTAACAGATTCACAGAAGTCACAGCTCACTACTGCGCTAGGGCAGGTGCTGGCCAACGGCAAAATGTAAACGGACTTAAAGCGGACGAACGGATGAAACGGATAGGCCGCGCAGAAATGCGCGGCTTATGTTTTTTATCCAGTAACTCAATGTCACTGCGAGTCGCCTGCCCCCTGTCTAGGGGGCCTGTTGCGGCGAGGCAGTCTCCTAGAGTTGCGATTATTCTGGTTTTGGAGATTGCTTACCCTTGCGGGCACAGGTCGCTCGCTTTGCTCACTCGCAATGACAGTCTAGGGTATCTCTTGCAATACCCTCACTAACTCATCATTCAACACTTCATACCCGGCCGCGTTGAGGTGGAGCTCATCATCGGCATAGGCAGGGTTGAGTTGGCCGCCCCTTTCTAAAATTGTGTAAGCGTCAAAAATTATCACCTGCGGCCCAGCGAGAGAGCGTAAATGTTCATTTACTTCGTTCACAGCTAAGGCTACCTCACCAGACCAAAATGGGCGGCGCTGGAGCGGCACCTCACCTACGGGAAAAATGGTGGTAAGGATGACGGTTGCGCCCACACCTCGTAAACGCTCAACCAACTCGCTCAAGTTCGCTTGAGTGCTGGCCGTAATTTCGGCTTGGCGCTCTGGAAAGAGCGGGATGGTTTTCAAATCATTGATGCCCGCTTGCAGAATTACAATCTGCGGCTGAAGCGGTGGGATATGGGCCTCAAAGCGGCCCAATACTTGCGCGGTAGTTTGTGCGCCAATGCCACGGTTGATAAATTGCCAACCTGCCACTGGCGGCGCAGGCCAACTCGCGGCGCGCGAGTCGCCTAAAAACACGGCCACCGCTTGTGTGCCGTTGGGCGTGGGCTCGCCAGCAAAATAGTTCAAGCCCAACGGGTCTAGCCGCGTTTGGTTCAAATCCAAATAGTATTGCCGCCCTTGCAAAAAAAGGAGTATATTGGCCACCAATGAGGCCAATAGACCAATCACCATTAACCCAACCAACACTTGTTTTATCATCAGTTTTCCTTCCTCCTATTTCTCTGTTTTATCATGCCCACCTTCACCCCCTCCCTTGAAGTGAAAGAACTGCTAGACCCGGATGCCATTTTGCAACAGGAGTTTGAGTACGCGCGCGAAACTTCTTTGCAGGCCAACAATGACCGCACGCAGATTGTAAATTTATACGTCATTCTGGTGGGCGGCGTGGGTTCACTGGCGTTGGGCCTGCCCGCCCTGAGCGCTGAAAACGGCCAAGCACCGAGCCTGTTGTTGGGCATCATCTGTTTGCTCTTGGGTGTCCTCGGCCTGTTCAACGTGCTCAAGCTCATCCGCCTGCGCCAAGCGTGGCATGATAGCGCCAAAGCCATGAATCAAATCAAAGATTTTTACATGGCGCATTATCCCAACATTGCCCCGGCTTTCCGCTGGCGCACGGAAACTATTCCTGCGCCCGGCAAAATGGGCACCATCACCTTTGATTTAGTGGTGTTAGTAGCCGTGATTGATAGTTTGGCGCTGGGCGGTGGATTATTTTTCCTCGGCCTGCCGCTGTGGGCCGCCGCACTGGCCGCGCTGGTTTTCTTCGGCGCGCAGTGGGCGTTGTATTTTAGATTGTTGAAGTAACGCGCCCAAATGAGTGAGGCGGCAACGTGACTGTGAAGCGAGCAATTCTCACAACAATTTGCGGCCTGTGCCTGGCTTTGCAGGTAGCCTGTAGTCCTAGTAATGCTACGGCGCCCCCACTGCCTTGGAAAGGTGCCACGCGGATTATTCTCCCGGCCCAATACTATTACCCGCGCTTTCCAGCCTTATCTCCCAATGGCGAGCAACTCGCCGTTTTGGGGGCGGTGGCATTTGACAATCTAAGAGGTTACGTCATGCTCTGGGACAACACCAGTAAAAAATTGACACCAATTGAGTTCGGTGATGGTGACTACACAATCACGTATCTTGGTTGGGACTCAACCTCTACCCATTTGCTGTTTGACGCTTCGGACATCCAAACAATTTACAACGTCACCAGCGGTGTTGCTGAACCGCTCAATACTGGATCAGAGCGATTTACGGCGATTGGGGGTCCGGGGGAAAATCAAATCACCAAATACATCCGAAAACCTGCACAGGATGATACGGATCAAAATAAGCGGCTAGAAGTCCTGAATCTAGATGACAATAGCGAAGAATATCTTTTCGCATTAGATTGGGTAGATCCATCTACTGACTCAGGTGCGGACTGGTCTTCTGACGGCAAACAGCTCATATTCTCTATAAAGGAACAATCTGCAGAGAAAAATAGCGCCACCCTGGACCGTGACATCTTTGTTTTCGATCGCCAGACGCGTGAAATAAGCACCCTTGTGAATACCAGTGCTGACGAAGTAGAACCCCATTGGTCCCCTGACGGTCAGTGGTTCGTGTATCTGGCTGACCAGAGCGGCGAAGCGGGGTCCGAACTGGTGATTTCGTCAGTAGATGGTACGTGTGTGATTCGAGAGCCAGTGGACGCTCTTCTCATGTATGTGGATTGGGGTCTCGCGGATCAATTGGCGGTGGTGTATAGCAATGCTTTGTTCCTGATTGATATGCGAGAGGCTTTTGGTTTTGGAATGGATGACTTGGCGGATCACTGTGAAAACCCATGATTGTTGTTGAATGGAGAGCGCTCTGTGAGTTTGCATGTCAGAAGCGATTCAGCTAGGTATTGCGGCATTCACTTTCCACTTTCTACCTTCTACTTCCTCTTTCTGTATAATCTCTGCGTGCCCTACACCCCATTCTCAATTCGTGCCTTTTACGTGGTGAGCTGGCTCCTCGGCTGGCTGATGACGTTTGACGGCCTCTACCAACGCATTTGGAATCAATTTTGGCCGGGCGCGGGCGTGGTGAACTGGGCGGCGATGGCGGGCGCGTTGGGCCTCACGCCAGCGGAGGCGGGCTGGCCTTTGCTAGTGGGCGGCTTGTGTTTGGTGGGCGCGAGTTTTGGCCTGTATCTGCGCCGCAGTTGGGGCGTTATCGCTGGCGGGTTGGTGTGTCTGCTGGCGTTGAGTTATTTTTGGCTGGGCAGTGCGCTGGCGGCGTTAGGTCTAGTGCTATTGTTTTGGCCCACTTCGCGCGCCTACTGGCAGGTGAGTGAAACGTAAAACGTGATGCGTACCCAGGCGCGTTCATTATTGGCACAAAAGGAACCGTAATGCTCAAGAAAGCCCTCCTCGCCGTCACTATCATCGTGCCCATCCTTGGTCTCGGTGCATATCTCTTTATTGGCAATACACTTTACAACCGGCTGAGCCAAGTAACGCCGGGTTGCCCCACGGATGCTGGCAACACGCCCGCCAACTTTGTGGTGCACAGTAGCCGCTTCGGTGGTTTTGATACCACGCCTTATCGCATGCCCGCCTTTGAAGAAATTCGTTTTCCCAGCCGCCAAGCCGGAATTAATTTGGTGGGTTGGTACGTGGCAACCGATACAGCCGATGCACCCACCGTTATCCTTACGCACGGCCTTGGCTCATGCAAGCATGCCCATTCGGTTTTGATTGCGGCCGGCATGCTTCACAAGGCGGGCTTCAACGTTTTGATGTTTGATTTGCGGGATCAGGGTTTCTCGGACGTGGAAGATGGCCGCACCGCCATTGGCAATGAAGAATATTTAGATTTATTGGGCGCGTGGGATTGGGTGCAGGAAAACAAAAACGCTCAGCCGGAAAATATTGGCTTGTTCGGCGTTTCGCTCGGCGCGGCCACCACCCTCGCCGCTTTTGCCGAGGAGCCACAGGTAGCCGCCGCCTTTGTAGACTCACCCTTTGCAGATTTATCCGTTGTGATTGCGGAAGAGTTGGCCCGCAACAATTATCCAACATGGTTGGCGCCGGGCGGCATCCTCGCCGCGCGCCTCACCTCCGGCGATGATTTGCTGGCCCACAGCCCGCTGGATGCCGTGCGCCGGAATGCGGGCCGCCCGCTGTTTGTGGTGCATGGGGATGCGGATACGCGCATCAATCAGCATCACACCTTAGATTTGGCCGCGCTGGCCGGGCAAACAGGCGCTAACCTCACCACTTGGCTCCCCACCGGCGTAGGCCACGTAGAGGCGATGCTTCTTTTGCCAGCTGAATATGAGCAACGGTTGGTGCAGTTTTTTGAGTCTTCGCTTCAGAAATGACTTGGTGACGGGGTGACAAGGTGAATCACCCCGTCACCAAGTCACCCCATCATCCAGTCACTTCATCATGATGAACTTCATAAAACGTTGGGGCTTTGCCGCCCTCATCATGGCCCTCATCTTTTGGGCTTCAGCCACGCCTGGTTCGGATATTCCAAAGTTTGGCTTGTGGGATACGCTGGTGAAGAAGGGCGGCCACGCGCTGGGGTACGGATTGCTGGCCTTAGCCTATCAACACGGCTTGGCCAACGGCCAGCGCCCTTCACCACGGCAGGCCGCGCTCTCTATAATTTTGGCTGTGTTCTACGCCGTTACGGATGAATTCCACCAAAGCTTCACCAAAGGCCGCACGCCCACTTGGACGGATGTGGTGATTGATGGGGCCGGGGCAAGCATGGCAACCGCAATCCGATTGGGTTTGAGCAAACTAGTTACGGCGTTTTGGCGCTGAAGTGGGGGTTGGTGGAAAGGCAAAAAGATTCATCACAATGACTGCGGGTGATTATCCGCGATTCAAAGAAGTAAGCGAAACCAAACCCGTGCGGATGGCATACAGCGCGGCCTGCGTGCGGCTGGGCACGTTGAGTTTGGCGAGGATGTTGCTGACGTGCGAGTGCACGGTCTTTTCCCCAATGGCCAGCGCCTGCGCAATTTCTTTGTTGGATTGGCCCTGCGCTAAAAGTTTCAACACATCTGTCTCGCGGCTGGTGAGCGTTTGCGGATGATCCGGTGCGCGCACATCACGCACCAAGCGGGCCGCCGCTTGCGGGGAAAGGTGCACTTGCCCCGCCGCCGCCGATTTAATGGCCTTCACCAATTCTTCGCCGCTGGCATCTTTTAGCAAATACCCAATCGCGCCCGCCCGCACCACATCCGTCACAATGCTGTCTTCCAGCACGCTGGTGAGGGCCACAATCTCCGTCTCCGGCAAATCCCGCCGGATTTCAATGATGGCCGCCAAGCCGTCCATCACCGGCATCACTAAGTCCATCAGCACCACGTCCGGCTTTAACTTGCGTGTCAAATCCACCGCATCCCGCCCATTGGCGGCCTCCCCCACCACTTGTAATTCGGGGTCTAGGCTGAGCAACATCCGCACCCCTTGACGCATCACTGTATGGTCATCTACAAGCAAAACACGAACAGGCATAATTATTCACCTACAATTTTCCAGGTGACTTTCACCTTAACGCTCGGTTAGTTGGAAAGTATAACACTAGCTTTTGGCCTCCGTAAAATTGCCCATGCCGTCGCCCTAAACTGTCCGGCTGACGGACGGCCAAGTGTTGGTAAGATAGAGTTTCTAATTTTTTATGGAGATGATTATGGCGCGGCGCTTAATTCATTGGTGGCTGGTATTAATTTTTATTGGCGCAGTAGCACTTCCCCAACACGCGCGTGCGCAGAACGGAACAACTGTTTACCTGCCGCTCATTTCGCGCAACTTCAACCCACTGGCCGGGCAGAGAATTGTGAACGCGCCATTCTTAAACGTAGCTGATATCACGGGCCAGAAATTTAATGAGATGGCAATTTTTTGGTTTGGCCGCGTGAGCCAAACTGAGAATTACACGGATGTGCGTGTAGGTTACAACGCCACCGAGTTGGTGATTTACACCGCCACGATTGACCGACGGCTGTGGTATGACACTTCACCTTCGGCTGGAGACTTAACGGCATGGGACTCAGTCACGGTGCTGTTGGATTTGGATGGCGTGGTGGATGGACGGCCTACCAGCAACACCTATCGTTTTGACGCACAACTGACCAATGGCGGTGAATTGAATAGTAATTATAAAGCGAGCTATGTGGGTAACGGCACAACTTTCGTGCCTCAGCCAGTTTCATTTATAGCTTCATCGGGCTGGCGCGGCGGCGCAATCAATAATGATGGTGATGATAAGGGCTGGGTGATGACCTTCCGCATTCCGTTCTCCAGCTTAGGGGTGAGTGCGCCCGCGCAGGGCGCGGCCATGTGGGGGCTTTCCGTGGTGACGCATGACCGTGATAGCCAAGCCGGCCCGGCCTTAACTGATAAAACTTGGCCGGAGATGGCGGATTTACTCACGCCTTCCACTTGGGGGCGGCTGGCGTGGGGTTTGCAAACCAGTCATTCGTCTGATACTGGCGCAACGGCGATTATTAAGCACAAAGGCGCCTCAGGTACAGATTTGAGCATGGTCGTGAAGGACGCCGGTGTAGGCGGTTCTACCGTGTGCGGCGGTAGCTTTGATTATTGGACGGAGTGGGGAAACAAGAACGATAAAGATTACAACGGCGGCTCACCCCACCCGGTATTGAATGTGCAAAACCAATCGGATATCTCAGACTATCCATGCTTCTCTAAAATTTACCTATCTTTCCCGCTAACGACTTTACCGGCCAACAAAACCATCAACAAGGCCACGCTCCGGCTGTATCAAACGGGCGGCTCCGGCCCGGCCAGCAACGGGCAAGGGCCTTTTAGCGCTTTAATTCAGGTACTATCCTTTGGTGAAGATTTTAGTGATACCGCGGTAACGTGGAATAATGCGCCTTTGGCCCTGCGAAATTACACCCGGACTCTGGTGCAACCAATCCCCGAAACGTGTGATAGTGTTGGTTCGATTACGTGGCCGTGTGTTCCGTATGATTGGGATGTAACGCAATTGGTGACTGAAGCCTATCAACAAGGCAAGCCGGCTCGCATTATTTTGTATTCGGCTGATAGTGATTACAGCACCGGCAAATACTTCACCTCATCAAATACAGGCGATTGGAACCACGCGGGCCGCCCAACATTAACCATACGCTACAATCCCTAACACCCACACGTATGCGCTTCCCTAACCTTCTCCTCGCCCTCAGTCTGCTGGCCTTCACCAGCGGCTTTCGCGGCGCGCAGGAGGCCACCCCCGAAGCGCCGCAGGCAAGTGGCCGAGTGTATTTGCCGGTTTTGAGCCGCGAGGAAGCGCCAGTGCCGCCGCCGAATCTTTTAGCCAACGGAAGCTTTGAAGGCGGCCATACCAACGGCTGGGAGATGGGTGGGGCGCAAGTTTCCACCGCCCAAGCGCACAGCGGCCAATGGTCAGTTCAATTAAACAATCAAAAAATTCGCGGCGTGGTCAATCTCACGCCCGGGCAAACGTACAAGCTCACGGCGTGGTTCAGGATTGTGAGCGAAACGGGCAGTGATTGGGGCGGGCTGACGGCGCAAATCTATGGCCAAAACTTTGCCGTGATTGGAAGCTCAGACGTGGCGCTGGTGAGCACGCACGGCGGGCAGTGGTTTAAGGTGGCTGTCACCTTTGTGGCGCAAGAAGCCAACACGCAATTTGATTTGGGCTACTTTGGCGGGGCAGGGCGGCAAATGCTGGCCTTTGTGGATGAAGTGATGGTGTTTGCCAAAACAACCAACCAAGCGCCCACACTTCGGCCTACGTTGGGGCCGCTGGCAATTTCCGGCGTGCCGCAAAACCAAAACTTTAGTTTGCAAACGGAAGATGTAGATGGGGCCGTGGTGCGCGTGCTGTGGGAGTTTGGCGATGGCATACGCGCGCTCACCTATTCCGGCGCGCATCGCGTTGCCTTGCCGGGCAATTATCTGGCCCGCGTCACAGTGGCGGATGATGAGGGAGTCACAGTCACGCGTCAAATTGCTTGGTCAGCCAGCGCCGCTGGTTGGCCCGCGCTGGCCATCAGTTCGCCCGCGCAGACTGAAAGCACCGTCAACGCCGCCATGCTGAACGTGAGCGGCGCGGCCAGTAATGCTACGTTGGTACAAGTGAGCACTGACCGGGGCTTTTTTGCCAACGCCAACGGCGCGAATAGTTGGAGCGCCGCCGTCACCCTTCAGCCGGGCGTGAACCGCGTGCTGGTGCAAGCGCGGAACGCGGCGGGCTACATCAGCATGCAAGAACGGGTGGTGCGCTATGTGCCTGCCGGCGCACTCAGCGTCAGCATCAGCAATTTGCCCAGCAGTGTGCAACGTTGGCAGATGCTGGAGTTTAACGTGACGCTGAACAACAGCGCGGCCACCTGGCCGCAGTTGCCTTACAGTGCCAGCATGCCCACCGGCCTTAAGTGGCTGGATGGTGTGAGCGTGGATGCCGTGTTCACGCAAGGGAGCACTGTTTTACGCCGCCCGGCTTTTCTGCTTCAACCGTATGAGCGCGTAGAAAAAGAATCCGCCGAGTGGCTGTACCCAACCGGTGAGCGCGTGTGGCGCGTGCGGTTTGCGCCGCCCAACACCGGAACTTGGAAGGTGCGCGTGGAAGTAGCAGAGGCGCGCGGCACAGCCATTTCTTCCGAAAAAACTTTTTCAGTCACGGCGGCCAGTGGCGAGAATCATGGCCCGGTGCGCGTGGCGGCCAAAGACTCACGCTACTTTGAATTTGCAGACGGCGCCTATTTCACCGGCGTGGGGCATGGCGTGGGCTTCGGCTCTGACCGCTTCTCCTACGAAGCGGCGGAAACGTTCAACGCGATGGGCGCGGGCAATCAAAATTTTCTGCGTTGGTGGATAAGCGGGCGCGGCTTGTGGGCCTCGGCGTGGCAACCGTGGCGCTCACGCACGCTGGGCAATGATGGCTACATCCCCGCCACCGGCCTCACGCTGGAGCGCGGTTACGCCAACGGCCTCGCCGCCTTCAAGCTGGATGCGGCAAACCCGGTGGTCTTTCAAGGTTTTGATTCGGGCCGCTTGGCCACCAAACCCGGCGCAACTTATCGGCTCGTTATCCGTTGGCGGGCGGAAGGCATCACCGGCCCGCAAACTTCGGGCCAGCCGTACGGCCTCACCGTAAAACTCACCGGCTGGCCGGAGCCGGGGCAAACCGGCTCAATCCCGGTTTTGGTTTCACACATCAACGGCGATACGCCTTGGCATGTGGCCTCTGGTGAATTCAAAGCCACGGGCAATTTTCTGGAATATGTTTCCGTGATTTTGGAAAACGCCACGGGCGGCGCAGGCTATGTGGATGAAGTGAATTTGTATGAAGTGACGGCGGGCGGGACGCTCGGCCCGCAACTTCTGCGCAGTCCCAACGCCAATTCGCACCTCGGGTTTTCAGCGGCGCGCAGTGCGGGCATAGATGCAATACTGGCCGACGCGCAGACGCGTGGTATTTACTTCAAGTTGGTGGTGAGTGAAAAAAATGAATTCCTGCTCAACCACTTGGGCGCGGAGGGGTTGCCGGAGCCAAAGGGCGGCGAGTTCAACGCCGGTGTGGGGAGTGCGGGACGTTGGTTGCATCAGGCATATTGGCGTTATTTGTTCGCCCGCTTCGGCGCGTATCGCTCGGTTCACTCATGGGAGTTGGTGAACGAAGCCGCGCCCGGCCCCGGCCCGCATTTCCAACTCGCGAATGATTTAGCTCTGCGCGCGGCGGCAGATGGCAACCCACACCCCGTTACCACTTCCACTTGGGCTACTTTAGCGGAGGAAGCCTGGAAAGATTCTGCCAGCGCCGCCCTCAGCTACACAGATTTTCATGCATACGTGCGCGGCACGGGCTGGCTGGAGCCGGAAGAAGAATTGGCGCATGATACGGCGCGCTTCTTCAATGTGTATGACGCCGCCGCGCGCTCGGCCAACTTTGGCAAGCCGGTGGTGTGGGGGGAAATGGGGGTAGATTCCGGACACACAGATGTGGAAGACCCACGCCTGGCTGAAGATGCGCAAGGCGTATGGCTCCGTAAACTCATTTGGGCGCGCACCGGGCCAGGCGGTGTGTATCCGCTTTATTGGTACACGGACAATATTTACGGCAAAAACCTGCACAGCCTGTTTGGGGCATGGAACAAATTTATGGCGGGCGTGCCGCTTACCAACGGGCGTTATCAGAATGCAATGGCCACAGCTTCCAACGCCAACCTGCGTGTGCTGGGCCAGAAAGACGTCACGAATGGCCGTGCGCATCTGTGGATTGATAACGCCGCGCAAACTTGGTGGGCGGTGGTGAACAGAACACCCGTTGCTCCTCTCGCCGGAACAGTGAGCGTTAACTTGCAAGCCCCTAATATGGCGTACACCGTTACGTGGTATTCCACCACTACTGGGCAAGTTACCAGCACACAAACGCTCACGGCCAACAGCGCTGGTGTGCTTACCCTCTCTATCTCCAACCTCGCTTCAGATATCGCCGTTCAAATCAAAAAGAAATAGTTTCTGTACACGGATTTGAGGGATAACACTGAATTTCCGTGTAATCCAGGTAAAAATTTCGAACCATCGGAACATATTTTCGGTATTTTATTTTGGTACTCCATGATTCTGCGAAAAATTTGCCCTAAATTCAATAAATAAAAGTAAATTATACGGAATATCAAATTAGGTATTGACATTTAGGGTATTATTCATACAATAATTTTAGAAATAGTAAATGAAAGGCTAAATAAAATGAAGTCTACCACTGACTTTTACTCTCGTGGGCTATCGATTTCTCAAGCAGAAGGAGATGTTATGTCTGATCATCGCAGAGGCATAACGGGCGCTTTTTTGGGTTTGCTTTTGGGTGCTGTTTACGGACTAATCTCCAATGTCATTAATGCCTTAGTCCTCCCAGATCTACCTATTTACGTTGACCCTGGTCAGGTGGTTTTCAGCGTCATCACCTCGGGCCTGGCCATCATGGCCGCTGGTTACATCACGGCTCGTCCACATTCATCCTTGCGCGGGGTTCTGGTTGGCGCTTTAGCCATGGCCGCCTTCCAAATTGTGATGGCTCTGTTAAATAATCAGGGCGGTGGGCTAACGCAAAGTTTTGGCGTTTCTTATATCCTCTTCATCTTCTTCCTGCCCCTTACAGCTTTGCTGGTGGGCTTTACGGCCATCCTGCGTTTAGGCGTGAACTGGCATTATGAGGCCTTGGCTGAGCGAGGGTTTGATCGTCTGCGTTTGTTGGGGCAGGCGTGGGGTGGGGCGTTGGTAGTGGCAATGTTGGTGGGCAGTTTCGCCCAATACACGGTGGAAGAGAAGGAAACACTCATAAAGGTTAACAACATTATTCAACGTAACCTCATCACGGTGGATGCCAAAGGCCCACTTGCCTCAGTGGATGATTTCCAGAATCGCGCGGTGAGTGAGTATACCCTCAGCGCCATCACCGGTGGCATGACAGATGAGACCGGCGCTACACAAGAACAGTTCACCAGTGTTACGGCGCGCTTTGCCAATGGCCTGGTAGTAGAGTGCCTCAGTGGGCGCACGCTGGGCCAAATTATTTGTGCAGAACGGTGAGGGCTTGACAGCCGGTTGTTTCTGCCGATAATGACGAGAACCAAATTGCAAGGCGCTGACGGAGAAAAGTACGCCAACGGAGTTGTTCAGGGAGAGCGGGCCTAGACTGGGAGCCAGCTCCAACAGAACTTGGCCGAAGTTCCCTCCCGAGCCGTTCAGTTGAAACCAAAGTGTAAGTAGATTGAACCGGACGCCCACCGTTACCTGTGGCAACCGCTAGCTGGCGGTAATGAGTGGATGCGCCAAAACAAGCGCATCAACTTGGGTGGTACCACGGAAGTTTCTAAACTCCCGTCCCAAATTTTGGGATGGGAGTTTTTTGTTTTGGAGGATGACGGACGATTGCCGACGGACAACAGCCGTCCTCGGTCTATAGTTCAGCGTCAGAAATTATGCTAGAACAACTGAATTCTATTGAACAGGAAGGGCTGGCCGCGCTGGAGGCGGTGAATGATTCCGCCGCGCTGGAGGCTTGGCGCGTGAAGTATTTGGGCCGCAGTGCGCCGTTGGCCAACATTCTAGGAGATTTAGGCAAGCTCTCCAAAGAAGAGCGCCCATTGGTAGGTAAGCGCGGCAATGAAGTGAAGCGCGCTTTGGAAGCCGCTCTGGAAGCTAAAACCGAAGCTTTGCGGCAGGCGGAGATGGAACAGGCAATGACGGCGGGCGCGGTGGATGTAACTTTGCCGGGCCGCCCGGTTGTGCGCGGGCGTTTACATCCGGCCACCATCGGCTTACGCCTGCTCTACAACGTTTTTGCAGAAATGGGCTTCCAAATCTTCCGCTCCCGCGAGGTGGAGAGCGATGAGTTTAACTTTGAACTCCTGAATATCCCAGCTCACCACCCGGCGCGCGATATGTGGGATACGTTTCACACCAGCACGCCCGGCGTGATTCTGCGCACGCACACCTCGCCCGGCCAAATCCGCGCCATGCGCGAGTTGGGCGAAAACGGCGCCAAGCCCATCCGCGTGATTCTGCCCGGTATGTGCTACCGCTATGAACAGATTACGGCGCGCAGTGAGATTCAGTTCTTACAGATTGAAGGGCTGGCGGTGGGCAAAGGCATCCGCATGACGGATTTGAAAGGCACGCTGACCGAGATGGCGCGCCGGATGTACGGCGCGAGCGTGCGCACGCGCTTCCGCGCCGATCATTTTCCCTTCACTGAGCCGAGCGCCGAAATGGACGTGGAGTGTTTTGTGTGCGGCGGCAAGGGCTGTGGCGTGTGCAAGCAAAGCGGCTGGCTGGAGATTCTGGGCTGTGGCATGGTGCACCCCACTGTACTGAAAAACGGCGGCTATGACCCAAGTGTGTACTCTGGCTTTGCCTTTGGCATGGGGCCGCAACGCGTAGTGATGTTGATGCACGGTATCACAGATATTCGCTACTTCTTGCAGAACGATGTGCGGTTCTTAGAACAGTTCTGATATTTGTGATTGAGTGATTGGGTCATTGCTTACGGCATCGCCCAATCACCCAGTCATTCAATGCCCTACTATGAAAATACCACTGAGTTGGCTCAAAGATTTTGTTGAACTCCCCTTTACGCCGGAAGAGATTGCGTACAAACTGACGTTTGGCGGGTTGGAGGTGGAAGAAATTGAATATGTAGGCTGGCCCATGCCGGAACGTAAACCGGGTGAGAAGCAGGCATTCAAAACGCACGGCATTAGTTGGGCGCCGGAAAAAATTGTGACGGCGCAAGTGTTGGAGGTAGGCCCGCACCCCAACGCTGACCGGCTGACACTCTTGCGTTTAGATGATGGCAGCGGCAAGGAGCAAACCGTGCTCACCGGTGCGCCGAATTTATTTCCGTACAAAGGCGCTGGGCCGCTGGCCAAGCCCATCAAGGTGGCCTATGCGCGCGAAGGCGCGGTATTGTATGACGGCCACAAGCCGGGCCGTGAACTGATGACCCTGAAAAAGGCCAAAATCCGCGGTGTAGAGTCTTACTCCATGGTGTGTTCCGAAAAAGAGCTGGGGATTAGCGAAGAACATGAGGGGATTATCTTTTTGGATGAAGATGCGCCGGTGGGCGTGCCGTTGGCCGATTATATGGGCGATGTGGTCTTCACAATTAAGACCAACCCGAACATGGCCCGCAACATCAATGTGTATGGCGTGGCGCGTGAATTGGCCGCGCTCACCGGCCAGCCGCTTAAACCACTAAATTTAAGCGTTCTGGCCGAAGGCGCGCCGATTGAGGGGCAAGTCAGCATCCAAATCACCAACCCGGATTTGAACCCACGTTTTGTAGCCGCCTTGATTAAGGGTGTGGAAATTAAGCCGAGCGCCTACCACGTGCAACGCCGCCTACGTCTCAGCGGTGTGCGGCCTATTAACAACATTGTGGATGCTACCAACTACGCTATGCTGGAAGTGGGCCAACCTTTGCACGCCTATGATTACGATGTACTAGTGCAGAGGGCGAGCGGCGCGCCGCCTACCATTATCACGCGCACGGCCAACGCCGGTGAAACGTTGAAGACGCTGGATGGCGTGGAGCGCAGGCTAGATGACTTCACCATTTTGGTGTGTGATGCAAAAGGCGCGCTGGGGTTGGGCGGCGTGATGGGCGGCCTGGAAAGCGAAGTGAGCGAGAACACCACCAGCGTCTTGCTGGAGGGCGCGGCGTGGGAATTCATCAACATCCGCAAAACCATGCAGGCGCAGAAGCTTTCCTCCGAGGCCGCTTACCGCTTCTCGCGCGGGGTGCATCCGGCCATGACGGTGCGGGGCGTGACGCGCGGCATTGAGCTGATGCGGCAGTGGGGCGGCGGCATGGTGGCGCGCGGTTTGGTGGATGTAATTGCGAAGCCCACGCCCAGCGTTACCGTTGAAATCACCCCTGCCGAAGTAGAGCGCCTCCTCGGCATTCAGCTCTCGATTGAGGAAATTACGCGCATTCTTGAAGCGCTTGAGTTTAAAGTGACGCCTGACGTTTCGCGCTCCACGCTTCATGTGACTGCTCCAGACCATCGCTTAGACATCGGCGCGGGCGTAGTGGGGCAGGCCGATGTGATTGAAGAAATAGCGCGTATTTACGGTTACGAACGCATCCCCGAAACGCAACTGGCCGATGACTTGCCGCCCCAACGCCGCAACCTTTCGTTGGAGATTGAGGAGCAAGCGCGCGATGTGTTGGTGAACGCCGGTTTGCAGGAAGTGATGACGTACTCCCTCACCACGCCGGAGCGTGAGCGCCGTGTGCTTAGCCCCGGCGCGCCCGCCGATGAGCGCCCCTATGTGACCTTGCTCAACCCGATCGCCAGTGACCGTACCTCCATGCGCCATTCACTCCTAGCCAGTGTGCTGGAAATTGCCGCCGCGAATGTGCGGCTGAGCGAACGCTTGGCCCTGTTTGAGATTGCGCCCGTGTACCTAGTGGAAGAAGAAGAGACTCTGCCGCAGGAGCCGCGCCGCTTGGCTGTGGTGCTCACGGGCGCACGCGCGCCACAGAGTTGGCAGAGCGGCCCAAGCCCGCTGATGGATTTCTTTGACATGAAAGGCATGGTGGAGGCCCTGCTGGGCGGCTTGCATATTAGCAATATAAGTTACGAGCCGACCACCCATCCCACTTTCATGCCGGGCCGCACGGCGGAATTACGCCTCAACGGGCAACATGCGGGCTGGTTAGGTGAACTGCATCCACGCGTGCGCGAGCACTATGATTTGCCCAACCAAGCCGTGCTGGCGGCGGATTTGGATTTTGAAGTTTTGGCCGCGCAGGTGAATGAGCGTTACCCCGTGCGCGCTGTGCCGGAATTCCCGCCAGTGAAGGAAGATTTAGCGCTGGTGCTGGATGAAGCGGTGCCTGCCGCCCAGGTTCAAGCGGCCATCCGTTCCGCTGGCGGCAATTTGTTAGCTGGCATCACGCTGTTTGATGTGTATCGCGATGAAAAATTGGGTGCAGGCAAGAAGAGTTTGGCCTTCAGCCTCACCTACCAAGCGCCAGACCGCACGCTCACCGATAGCGATGTGGCCAAGGTGCGGGGCAAAATTGTGAAGAAACTCCAAGATGAATTTGGCGCGAGTTTGCGCGGATAAGAAATATACTCCTATAAAAGACCGGCTAAGTACCTAAAGTTGACTTAGCCGGTCTTTTTACTTTATAGCCCGAGTCACCTATCCCCCTATTTCTCGTCTTACTCGTAAGATAGAGACACATCTTTACTTAATCACCTAATGAATTTTGAACGGACTTGGTTGACCCCTAAAGCTACCTCGCCAGCTTTACAAGTTTTGGTGAATGTTGGCCTGTGGACGTTATGGCTGTGGCTGTATCGGCCCATCTTCAATTATTTAGGCGTTATCTTTGCGCGTGAAGATTTCCGCACCAACCAACTAGTGCTGATTGGTGCGCTGGTGTTGATTGCCTTGCAAGTGCGGCAGGGAAATTTACGCCCGCGTTTACACGCCGCGCCGCATCTATATTGGCCCGCGCTAAGTTTGGCGCTGGGCGGCTCGGCGCTCTTTCTCCTTAGTGAGCGCACTTTAGATGTTAACACCCTCTCCGCCAGCTTGTTTGGCTTGGCCACTTACGGACTGCTGGGTCTGTGGATGGAGCCGCGCAGTTGGCGAGACGGACTGCCCGCCGCGCTTTTGCTGATAGGCGCACTGCCGTTTGGCGAGCACATGCAAACCTTCATTGGCTACCCGGCGCGCCTCCTCACCGCCGCCATTGTGCGAGAGGGGTGGGCCGCGCTGGGCGCTTCTTCCATTGGCTTGGATACGATTTTGGTATTTGAGAACGGCGTCTCCCAAGTGGATTTGCCGTGTAGCGGTGTGAAGAGTTTGTGGACGGGCGGCTTGTTTTTTCTGGCGGCCACGTGGATTGAGCGCCGCCCGCTAAGTTGGCGCTGGGTGCTGAGCGCGGTGGCCTTTGTGCTTCTGCTGTTTGCCGCTAACGTTCTGCGGGTGGGCGTGCTGATTGGCGTGGGGCCGGTTCTTGGCTGGCCGCTCTTGGCGCAAATGCTCCATGTGCCGCTGGGTGTGCTGGGGTTTGTGGCCGCGTGCGCGGCGGCGGCCCTCATGCTCAAGGCGCAACCAGCGCGCCCCATCGTTCATCTGGCCGCGCAAAATTTGCCGCAACCCGCCGCGCTTCCGGTTTTGCTGGCGGGCGCGTTTCTAGGTTTCTCTTTTTTGTATGTGCCGCGCCCGCAAAGCCCAATTATTTTGCACGCGGCCCAATGGCAACTTCCAGCCGGTTTGCGCACCACGCCTTTGCCGCTCAACCCCATTGAAGTGGAATGGCTCACGCGCGATGTGGCCGAATCGGCCATCCGCGAACGGTTTGAGTGGGGGAACCTCAGTGGCTCTTTCATGATTGTCACCAGCCAATCTTGGCGCGCCCACCATCGGCCAGAGCGGTGCTTTGAAGTGTTTGGCCTGAAAGTGGATGACTCCCGAACGTATTTGATGCGCACTGATTTTCCGCTCCGCGCCGTAACGGTGAGTGAGGCTAGCGGCGCGCGCTCACTTTCAGCGGCGTATTGGTTTCAATCTGCTACGCGCACCACTGATGATTACGCCCAGCGCATTTGGGCCGATGTAACGCCGCGCCCCGAACGGTGGGTGTTGGTCTCAATCTTATTTGATGATGGGCAGAGTTTAGCAGACCCTGAAGCGCAAACCCTCGTGTTAGCTCTGCATGAAATGATCGCAGAACGTTTTAGCAAAGGAGATTGGCCATGAAAACAATGAGCAGTTGGCTTTTGAAAAAGGACATCTGGGCTTACGGTCTGTTCTGGTCTTGGAATATTATCTTTCTGGCGTTTTTATTGCTCGGCTTTGCGCCCATTGTTCTGCCATCGTTGTTGCTAGCCGTGGAAGCGGGAGAAGTGCCGGCGGTGTTTCTGATTACTGCCGTCATCCTGCCTTTTATTCCTGTGCTGATGGTGATTTTGGGGGCAACCGTCTTTCGGCGCGCGCCGGGGCGGCTATTTGCTTTGGGCTATGGCATTGAAGGGCCGCTAATGTTGCTAATGGCCGTGCGCCTGTTTGCGGTGCGTGAACTTACCGCTGTAGTGGCCGTTCTGCTGGTGATTGCCTTGCTTGGCCTGTTTACCTACTTTTGGGATTTGTGGGACACGCGGCCCGAGGCGCGTGGAGCTTGGCTGAATGGTCTGCGTGTGGTAGGTCTAACGCTTCTTTTGCTCACCGGCTTATACGTGGGGGTGTGGATAGCGTTCTACGCTTTGCCATTTGCCATTTTGGCTCTGCGTGGCTTAAATGATTTTCTGGGCGAGTTGCCCCGCATGTTTACCTCGTTTTGGGAGGAAGTGTTTAAGGGCCACATCTTCCTGGCATTGTTTGGCTTTTTAGGGATGACACTGTTTTTATATTCTGCCTCCTTGATTGTGCTTCTGCCGTTGGCGATTCCGGCGCTGTACTTTCGGGCGTGGTGGCGCGGGTTTAGGGCGCTGGCCGCCCAACGGGGAGCGCGCTTGGCGGGTGGGCTGGCGCTGGTTACCGGCGTAGTAAGCGTGGCGGCGGTGGCTTTCACGCTTCGCCAGCCGCAACAGGCCGCCTTTAACTTGCTAGCTCAAAAGCCACAAAATATGGAACAGGCGCGCAATCTCGTGGCGCAAGAAGAAAATCTGCGCGCCGGTTTGCTCAACGCCTTCCTCGCACAATTTCGCTATTTCGGCTCTGTTACGGAGATGTATCACATCTTTGAGATATACCGCGAGGTTGGCTTTGCGAGCGAAGTGGCCGAACAAGTACAAACAGCGTATGAGTGGGTGGCGCGGCCAGTGCTGTACGAGCCGGTGCCGGAACAAACCGGTGACCAGTGGGCCATCAATCGCGACTCACAACACGCCGCTGAGTTGTATGAACAATTTTTTGATCAGCCGATTGTGAAGGGTGAGCGCCTGGCGGTGATTAACGCCGTGCGCTCCACATGGTCACCCGATCAGGCGCGGGCGGCGTGGCAAGCCGTGGATGACCGCGAGATTCGGCTCTTGCGGCAGGAAATCAATTTCACTGAACACGGCGATTGGGCCGAGTTTGAGCTGTATGAGGTGTATCAAAACCAAACCACCACGCGCCAAGAAGTGGTGTACTACTTTAGTTTGCCAGAGTCTGCCGTGATTACGGGCGTGTGGTTGGGCAACAGCGCCGACCGCGCCAATCGGTTTGAGTATCGCGTGGCCCCGCGCGGCGCGGCGCAAGCAGTCTATCAATCACAGGTGCGCGTGAACTTAGACCCGGCATTGGTGGAACAAATCGGCCCACGTCAGTATCGCCTGCGTGTGTTCCCCATTGAGCCGGAGCGCGTGAATTATGAGTATGAAGGTGTCTTGTTCCCCACCACCACCCGTGAGCCGGGGCCGGAGATGCATCTGTGGCTGACGTGGCACGTGTTGGCCGCTAATAACGCCTGGCCCATGCCCAACTTGGCTGAGAAGTTCAACGTGTATTGGGACTCAAACACTGTGCGGCTGTTCAATGGCCAAACGCTTAATTTACCGGAGGAAGCATGGCTCCCGGCTAACCTAGCGGCCAGCGGCAACACAGCGCCGCAAACACACCGCGTAGATTTTTCCAACGGCCAAAGTGTGGTGGCGCGCCCACTGCAACTAGGTGATGTGCCGCAACCGCCTGCCAACTTGCGTTTAGCCGTGGTGCTAGACCGGTCACGGAGCATGGAGGCTCACGCGGCAGAAGTGGAACAGGCGCTCAACCAATTGCGTGTTTACAACCTACAACCGGAAATGTATCTCACCGCCTCGGAGTTCCGCGGCGAAGCGCCCAGCCGTGCGCCGCTGGCCCGCCTGCAAGACCCAGATTTGTTTTACTTCGGCGGGCAAAACCCGGCGCAACTTTTACAGCAGTTTGAGCAGATGCGGGGCGAAGCCGCCTATGATGCCGTGCTGGTGCTCACCGATGATTCCGGTTATGAGCTTGGCCCCAGCACTGCGCCTGTGCCAGTGATTAACGCGCCGGTGTGGATGGTGCACCTCGGCGGTGAATATCCGCTGGGTTATGATGATGCTACTTTGGAGGCCATTCAGGCCAGCGGTGGTGGCGTGGTGGGCAGTGTGGAGGAAGCCCTTACGCGGCTGATGGCGGCGCGCACCGGCGTACAGGGCGCGCGGGCCGATGTAGTGGATGGCTATGTGTGGCAAACACTTCCTACGGAGGTGGCCGCCGCCACGCCGGATGAAGCCTTTGCGCCGCTGGCCGCCCGCCAACTCATCCTCGCCACTCTGCCCAACCCACACGCCGTTGCAGACCGTTTGGAGGTGCTGGATGGCTTACACAAAATTGCCGTGCAGAATAGCATCGTCACGCCATACTCTTCCATGATTGTGTTAGTGACGACTGAACAGCAACGTCTGTTGGATAATTTGGAAAATGATGCGGACCGCTTTGAACGCGAGTTTGAAGAAGTGGGCGAGACGCAACCCCTGAACGTGACGGGCGTGCCGGAACCCGAAGAATGGTTACTGATGGGTTTGGCAGGGGCGTTGTTGGCCGCTTGGTATTGGCGTAAGGGGCGGGCCGCGCCGCAACTTAAGCGCCTGGGCTGAGGTGTTATAATCTTTTGTGAAATAACACGTGATCTGAAGAAAGGTTATCTTATGCCTGGGTTACCCGGTGGGTCTGAGCTCATTATTTTACTCGTCATTGTTTTACTCATCTTTGGCGTGGGCCGTATTGGCAAAATTGGCGGTGAGCTTGGGAGCGCCATCCGCCAGTTCCGCGAGGGCTTGAGCGGCGGCGAGAAGAAGGACGAGAAAAAGACTGAGCCGAAAGCCGAAGAAGAGAAAAAAGACGAGAAAACTTCATAGCAAAAAAGAGCCGCCCCGAAACCCGGGGCGGTTTTCTTGCTCGGCTAGTTAGACTTCGGAAGTGCGCGTAAGGTGCTTTCAGTTTAGCTACCAGCGCGCGTACTTACGAAGTCTCTTAACTCCGCTTCCACATCCAGCACTCGGCGCTGAAAACGCTCTAGCGGTACTTTTAGATTTAAGTTGCGCTGGCGCTGATTGAGTTGGGCAATGCTCTCCCTGAAATCCCGTTGCGCGCGCCGCCACTCCGCCTCCGCCCACTCCCGCTGGCGGATGGCTTTTTCATCCGTGGCGTTTTGCAGTTGGGCGCGTTCTGTTGTGTACCAGCCGTGTGTGCGCCGCAATTTCTGCCGCGCCTGCTCTATCTCTGCCTGAATGGCCAAGTCTTCTTCTAACCACGCGGGCCGCAGGTTTTGGTTTTGCATTAAGTGGTTGGCGGCCCAATCGTCTGAAGTTTCGTTGGCATCATCCAACTTCAGCGGGCGGCCTGAACCGGCCAGGTTATCAAACTTGCCGTTGGCCTGCGCTTCACGCAGTATTTTTTCAACAATGCTTCCGAAGTCCATGATTACTTTGATTAATGTCACTCTGAGCGCGTACGCATGAAGTGTAAACTTGATGAGTCGTTTCGCGCGAAGAGTCTCGAGTGACACAAAACAGATCCTTCGCGTGATCGTTCAACTCAAATTTTAGCATTCGGCATTAGCGTTCACCTGTGTCGGGCGCCGCAGGCGCTGACAGGATGACGAGCGCCGCTTACGGCACGGTGTAGCGTGCAATCAAATTGCCGTTGGGGTCAGCCAGCAAAACCAGTTGGCCGGGCGCCCACATGGCCTGCGGTTGATTCCAATACAAGTCTATCACGGTGTCTTGCCCGACTTGGGTGTGTACGTTAATAATGCCACCCTCAAATAAAGTGATGGCTGGAAAAGTGTACGCCGCGCCGTTTTCGGCGCGCAGAGTCCAGCCGGCTAAGTTCACGGGGCCGCCGGCGTTGGCAATCACCACTGCTTCGTTCTCTAAACTGCCGGCGCCCCGCACCTCACGGAAGCTAAGATTAGGCGCAGGTGCGTTGGCCGGCGACGTAGCGGTGGGGATGGGCGGCACCGTGACGAGCGGCGTTACGGGGATGGGTGTTGGCTCAAAGCCGCCGATAGGGATGATGAGTTGTTGGCCCACGCTGAGCACATTTGGGTCTGTGAGGTTGTTGGCGGCCAAAATATCTTCCACGCTTACATCATAGAGCTGGGCAATAAAACCCATGGTTTCGCCGGTTTGCACGGTGTGGATTTGCGGCTCACGCGGTTGCGGCGGGAGGGTGGGGAAGGGCGTGGCGTTGGGCGGCGGCAGGTTGATGGGTGCAAAAACTGTGGGTGTGGCGTTGGCTGTTTGGGTGGCAGTGGCCGCCGTGGGGCGCGGGCTGATCCAGTTCTCCCACATCCATAAGGCCGCCCACGTGGCAGAAATAGATACTAATACGTTCAAAGCGAGATAGAGAAGCATCCGGCGCGCGTTCATCGTGTACCTCGCGTTGGATAATAGCATGGCCACCGTCAGACGGCGAATGCTAGAATTTACTTATGCCATTTTTAATTGATGGGCACAACTTAATTGGGCAAATGCCCGGCCTGCGTTTGGATGATCCGGATGATGAACAAAAGTTGGTGGCGCTCTTGCGGGCGTATTTGGCGCGGGTGAAGAAAAGCGGCACGGTGGTGTTTGATCGCGGCTTACTCGGCCCTCAACCCAAGCTCTCCAGCCGCGCCTTGCAAGTACGTTTTGCTCACCCCCCGCGCACGGCAGATGAGGTGATTGTGGAATTGGTGCGGCAGGAGAGAAACCCACGCGGGCTTACGGTTATCTCCTCGGATGCGCGGGTGCGGGCGCTGGCGCGGCAAGCAGGCGCAATCGTGCAAGACTCGGCGGCCTTTGCGCGCGCCGTGTTGGCCGCGCCACCTCTGCCCGCGCAGAAGGAAAAAGGTTTATCACCCACTGAAGTGGAGGCATGGGAACAAGAGTTCAAGAAGCGCGCAACTTAGGATGGTTATTGAAACATAGAAAAAAGCCGTGTAGTTGAAGGGGCGGGTTTTTAACTCTGCCCGATTTTGACGGCCGCTCTCATCGGAGATTTAGCTTTTATTCACGCATTGCTTAGTCTGAGGCTTTATAAGTACTATATCGCGCCACCCCCTCCGAGTGGAAACGCAAAAAAACAAACTGGCGCGTGTCAGGAAGTGAGCAATCACTTCCCTGAAACATAAGGCCCACGGATCCCCCCCGTCCGTGGGCCTATCCCCTTAATTGGCCAGAAACAAAACGAGCCGCTGGTGATGCGGCTCGTGTTATATGCAGGCGAACGTCACCTACCTTCACAATTGGTACAACGTTCCATATTTTTGGCGCAGATAAGTGATGTACGGCTCAATCGTCATCGCTTGGCCGGTCACGCGCTCCAACAACTCAGCCGCTGTATATTTACTGCCGGGCCAATACACATTTTCTTTCAGCCAGGTGTGCAGGGGCCCAAACTCTCCCCGCGCCACTTGCGCCGGAATATCCGGCTGAGCTTTGAGGGCCGCGTTGTACAACTGCGCGCTCATAATGTTGCCCAACGTGTAGCCCTGGAACATCCCGCCAATGGTGCCAATAAACCAATGCATATCTTGCAAACAGCCGTCGGTATCATTCGGTGCGCGCACGCCCAAATCCGCTTCATAACGCGCGTGCCATGCTTCCGGTAAATCCTTCACGGCCAATTGCCCATCCAGCAACGCCAGTTCAAAATCAAAGCGCAGAATAACGTGCAAGTTGTAGGTCACTTCATCGGCATCCGTGCGGATGAGGGAACGTTGCACTTTGTTGATGGCGCGATAGAACGTTTCCAACTCAACCTTGCCCAGTTGCGCGGGGAAGGCGGCCTGCAATTGTGGGTAGAAGTGCTCCCAAAAGCCGCGACTGCGGCCCACCAGGTTTTCCCATAAACGGCTTTGGCTTTCATGCACCCCGGCGGAGGCGCCCCCGCCCAGCGGTGTGCCATCGTACGCCGGGTTGATGCCCAGTTCATACAAGGCATGCCCGCATTCATGCAAGGTGCTGAAGAAGCCATCGCTAAAATCATTCTCTTTGAAGCGCGTGGTGATGCGCACATCCCCGGTGTTAAAGCGCGTCATGTACGGGTGGAGGGTCTTATCCTGCCGCCCGCGCGTAAAATCGTAGCCGATTTGCCTAATCACCATTTCGCCAAACGCTTTTTGTTGCGCTTCGGGGTAGGGTTGATTGAGACAAGCATCGTCGGCTGGCTCTTGCGCCGTAATGGCGCGCACCAGCGGCACCAATTGCTCGCGGAGTTGCGCGAAGAGCGCCCGCAGGCTGGCCGCTTTCATGCCGTAATCACTGTTGTCGATCAGCGGGTCGGCAATGTGAGCGTAGCCGGGGAAGCAGTTCGCTAGCTGGCGGCTGAAGTCAAGTGTTTTTTCCAGATACGGGCGCACAGCGGCAAAATCGCTGGCCGGGCGCGCTTTAGCCCACGCGCCCCACGCTTCGGAGCTGTGCGCGTTAAACTCGGCAATGAGTGTGGCCGGAACCTTGGTGAGCTTATCGTAATTGCGGCGCGTCACGCGCACCAATGCCGCCTCATCCGAATCTTCGGGCTGTTGCGCCGCCCACGGCTCTAACTCATCCAACAAGCGGCCCACTTCTGGCGCGGTGAATTTTTCATGCGAGAGGCGGCTGAGGGTGGAAAGCGCCCGCCCACGCCCCGCCGCGCCGGCGGGTGGCATATAAACCGTTTGGTCCCAAGAAAGAATTGCCGAAGCGGCGTTTAAATCCGCCACTTCATACAAAATGTTTTTGAGTTGGGTGAGTTGATTTTGCATCTTCCGTCCGGGAACAAAAGGCGAGCGAAGGAAAAGAAAAGTGGGCCCAGCAGGACTCGAACCTGCAACCAAGCGGTTATGAGCCGCCTGCTCCGCCATTGAGCTATGGGCCCCAAAAAACATGATAGATGTTAGAAAGTAGAAGAGTTTACTTTCTACTACCTACTTTCTATATTTTATCAGTCATTCTTCAACACCCGCCAGCGCGGGGCTTGGCCGCTCAGCACCGCCAGCACTTCTTCTGCAATGGCAAGGCCGGCGCGGGTTTGCGCCTCTTGCGTTTGCGCGCCAATGTGCGGCGTGGCTACTACCTTAGGATGCAGGGCAATGCTGTTGGCCGGAACAGGCTCCACAGCAAACACATCCAGCGCGGCTCCAGCCAAGTGGCCAGAGTCTAGCGCGGCGCGGAGGGCGTCTTCATCAATTACACCGCCACGCGCCAAACACACCAGCCGCGCGCCCTTCTTCATTTGGCTCAGCCGCTCGGCATTGAGCATGTTGCGCGTTTCCGTGGTGAGCGGCAGATGCAGGGAAACGTAATCCGCCTGCGCCAGAACGCCCTCAAATGTGGCCGGTTCCGCGCCGCGCTCGCGGATTTGCACATCCGTGAGATACGGGTCATAGGCTACCGCGCGCATCTCAAACGCTTTGGCGCGCTTGGCTACTTCCGCGCCGATGCGGCCAAACCCCAATACGCCCAACACTTTGCCGCTCAACTCACTGCCCATAAAAGCGCTTTTATCCCACTTGCCTTGCTTCATAGAAGCATCAGCGGCAGAAACAGAACGCGCCATCGCCAGCATCATCGCCAGAGTCAGCTCCGCCACAGAGATGGTGGCGGCTAGCGGGCTGTTCACCACCGTGATGTTCTTGGCCACAGCGGCGGCCACATCAATGTTATCCACGCCTACGCCTGCGCGGCCAATCACTTTCAATTTTGTTCCAGCCTCAATCACCTTAGCTGTTACTTTTGTGCGTGAGCGCACCACCAACGCATCAAACTCCGGCAAAGCCGCCAACAATTCCTCAGCCGTGATTTTGGCGTTAACCGTCACCTCGCCCACCGTTCTCAATAAATTAATGCCCGCTTCGGAGAGGCCATCACTGATTAGAATTTTGTAGGTCATAGTTTTCTTAGCTAATAACAGTCGGCTATTAGCCGTTTTTTCTTTGGAATTCCGTCATAAACTGCGCCAGCGCTTCCACGCTTGCCAGCGGCAGGGCGTTATACACGGAAGCGCGCAGGCCGCCCAATGAGCGATGGCCCTTCAAGCCATCCAGCCCTTCCTTGGCGGCCTCTTTGGCGAATTGCGTTTCCAATTGTTCATCCGGCAAGCGGAAGGTAATGTTCATCTTTGAACGGCTTTCGGGGCGCGCGTGACCGCGATAAAACCCGCCGCTTTGGTCAATGGTGTTGTAAATCAAATCGGCTTTTACCCGGTTGTGTTGCGCAATTGCTTCTAGGCCGCCCAAATTTTTTAGCCACTTAAACACCAGCCCGACTATATAAATACTGAAACAGGGCGGGGTGTTGTACAAAGATTTGTTTTCAGCCTGAACGGCGTAATCCAGCGTCACCGGCAGTTTGGCCGGGGTGCGCGCCAGTAAATCTTTGCGGATGATGACGAGCGTAACCCCCGCTGGGCCGGCGTTCTTCTGTGCGCCGGCATAAATCAACCCGTACTTGTTTATCTCCACTGGGCGGCTCACAAAATCAGACGAAGCGTCACACGTCAACGGCACCCCGGCGGGCGGCACAGGTTCAACTGTAGATTCCACGCCGTGGATGGTTTCGTTGGAGCAAAAGTGCAAATAGGCCGCGTTCGGGTCTAAGTCCAGTTCGGCCTGCGTTGGGAAGTGAGTGAATTTGCTGGCCTCTCCATTGAAAGCGGCGCGCACTGCCCCATTCTTTTCGGCTTCTTTGATGGCCGCTTTGCTCCACGCGCCGGTGAGAATGTAATCGGCGCTCTGGCCCGCGCCGCGCAAGTTCAAGGCTTCCATGGTGAACTGCAAAGTGGCGCCGCCCTGCAAAAACAAAATCGCGTAGTCATCCGAGATGCCGTACAGCGCGCGAAGATCGGCTTCGGCCTCCCCAATAATGGTCTCGAACGCGGCGGAGCGATGGCTCATCTCCAGCACGCTCATGCCCGCGCCGCGCCAGTTAAGTAATTCGGCCTGCGCCTGTTCTAAAACCGCTAGCGGCAAAACGCCCGGCCCGGCAGAAAAATTGTGTACACGCCCGTGAGAGAGGGTCATGGGTCATCCTTTCCTAATGGGTTAATGAGAGCATAAGTTAATGGAGAATTTTGACGAAGCGATTATAACGCACCCCCTCTCGGCCTTCCCATCGCCAAACAAATTATTTGCAAAACATCTAGGGTTCGAGGGGAAGGGCGGCTTTGCGGTTAAAACAGAATCGGGTAAAGTTGCCCTATGCCCATCCAATATCGTTCAGATGCGCTCACCCAATGCCTGAAAGATTTGCACCGCAACGCGCCCAATCTGCGCGGCTCGGCGGTGATTACCAATGATGGCTTGGTGATTGCCGCCTTCCCGCCGGGCTGGGATGGCGATATTCATGACCCAAGCGGCGGCGAGCATGTAGCGGCTCTGGCCGCTGTGGTGGCCACGCAGGCGGAGCGCACCCTGAAGCGTTTGGAGCAGGGGGCAATGGAGCGCGTGTTGATGGAAGGCGAACATGGCACAATCGCCGTCTTTCCCGTTACAACCGACTCTGGCCTCGCCGTCCTTATTGAAAAGGATGCCAAGCTGGGGCTGACGCTTCACGCCGCCAAGCAAGCCTGTATCGCTTTGCGGGCCATTCTCCAGAAAGTTCGCTAAATTCAAAACTGCTTTCTAAACTCATAAGGCGATAGGCTGACAAGATGATTGGGTGAGCATTCCCCCTCATCCTGCCGCCCCGTCATTCGCTCATGTCTGATGATTTACCGCTCCAACGTACGCTGGCCGCGCAACTGCTCGTCACCACACCTATCCGTGTTTTGCTGAATACGGCTTACCGCATGGTGGTTTATCCGTTCTCGCCCGAATTTAGCCGGGGCTTGGGAATCTCACCCGAAACTTATGCACAATTGTTGGCTGTGCGCAGTGGTTTTGGCCTGGCCGGGCCGCTCTTAGGCCTTGTGCCGGACCGGTTTGGCCGCCGTTTTGCCATGGTGTTGGGTTTGGTGATTTTTACGCTTTCACTGTTGGCCGTTGCGCTCTGGCCTAACCTATATACCTTTGCGGGCATGTTGTTCGCCGCGTTGATAGCGAAATCTCTGCATGACCCGGCTTTGTTAGCGCACTTAGGTGACCAAACACCGTACGCACAACGCGGGCGGGTGATGGGCATGAGTGAATTTGGCTGGGCGGGCGCCACGTTTGTGGGTATTCCCATGCTGGGTGTGCTAATTGCGCGCTTTGGCTGGCAAGCGCCCTTTTGGCCGTTGGCGGTGTTGGGTTGTTTTGCCATTTTTGCGCTGGTGTGGACTATTGTGGAACACCGTCGCCCGATTCTCGCCACCGGGCAAAAGTCTAAGCTCAATTGGCGAATTCTCTGTGACCCGCACGTGCTGGCCGTCCTGGGTTTGGGCGGCGTCATCTCCTTTGCCAATGAAATCCTCGGCGTTGTATATGGCCGATGGATGGAGCAAGCGTTTGGTTTAGGCGCAGAGGCGCGAGGGCTTTCAGTCAGCGTGATTGGTCTGGCTGAGTTGTTGGGAGAAGGCATTGTGGCCGCTTTTGCCGATAAACTGGGCAAGCGCCGCATGGTGCTGGCGGCCACGGCGCTGGCCGCTGTGGCTTACGCCGCCCTGCCATTCCTCAGCGGCAACGTGTGGCTGGCATTGGCTGGCATCTTTTTGGTATTCCTCGCGTTTGAAACCGGCATCGTCGCCAACATCCCCATCCTCACCGAATTGATGCCTGAGGCGCGGAGCACGGTGGTAAGCGCCAGCGGTATGTTGCATAGCATCGGCCGCATGGCCGGGGCGCTACTCGGGGTATGGTTGTTCAACATCGGTTTTATCTGGGTAGGTTTGTTTGCCGCGTTGGTCAACGTACTCGCGCTAATAATGGTATGGCTAGGCGTGCGGCGCGGCGCTTGATTCAGCGTGACGGCCACAGTCGAAACCCCCAACCTCTGCCGCTATAATTTCCACCGGAGGAGAACGCCGTTATGAACCCGGAAAACATTGATTGGCTGGCAGTCACGGGAACCATCATCACCCTCACCGTCATCTGGATCATTATTCAGCAAGCGCTGAAATTTACGGTGCGGGTTTTTGCGTGTGGATGCGCAGTGATTGGCGGCCTAGCCTTAGGCGTGTTTGTATTGGTGAATTGGGGCGAAATTTCAAAAATGATTGGGCTGGGATAAGCAGATGATTGGGTAACATAGACTAACGCCCAAAGCCAAACGGCCTCCTAAACCTTAGAAGGCCGTTTGGGTGGGATTGTTGGGCTTAGTTTTATGGAGTGGGGCGGTTGGCCTTCATCCATTCGCGTACGGCCTGCTTCAACGTTTTCTCCGCCTCTCGCAGAATCTGGTGTGCTTCCTTCAACGCTTCACCCGCGCTCTCCAGTGTTTGCTTGGCTAGTTCTTTATCTATCACTTTGCCATTTGCATCAAAACCGGCGTGGGAGCTCAAAATAGCGGCGGCTTCATCATGGGCGGCTTGCGCCTCAGCCACGCTGGCATTGAAAGCAGCAAGGGCGGCTTCAAGCGCGCTCACATCCTTGCCATTTGCTTTGGCGCGTTCAATCAGCTCTTGTAATTTTGGTTGGCCATTGCTGGCGCGCTCTAAATGTTTAGCCTGCGCTTCCAGCCAACGATTGAGTTTCTTGAAGGCCAATTCAAGGCGGCGGCCATCACGTTCGCCGCTTGGCTCCGGCGTGCCCTCCGCCGCCCAGGCCGGGGCCACGCTGGCCAACGCTAACCCTAACACTACCACCCCGCTCATCGCCCCTAACATTAATTGCCGAAGTGTTTTGAAAATGTTCATGTTGGTTACTCCTGTTTGTTTGGTTTGTTCAACGTGTGAACAGCCTAGCGGCCCAGCGTAAAACCCGTTCACCTCCGATGTAAATTTGTTGTAAAACCCTATCGGCCGTATCACTTTCACACTTTACGTTTTACCTTTCACGTTTATACTCTCCCCATGCGTTTTGACTTAATCACCTTACTGCCCGAGGTATGCACGCCGTATTTGAATGAATCTATCCTCAAGCGCGCTCAGGAAAACCAACTTATCAGCGTGCATGTTCACAATTTGCGTGACTACGCGGCGGATAAACACAAAATTACCGACGATGTGCCCTATGGCGGCGGCGGCGGCATGGTGCTCAAGCCCGAACCGGTGTTTGCGGCGGTGGAAAGTATCTTGGGAGAAGCCTCCCCCCACGCCTCGCCCATCATCCTGCTGACGCCGCAAGGCCGCCCGTTTACGCAAGCGATGGCCAAAGCGCTAACCCAGCACCCCCGGTTGGTGTTAATCTGTGGCCGGTATGAAGGTTTTGACGAACGCATCCGTCAACACTTGGCTACAGATGAAATTTCCATTGGGGATTTTGTGCTGACAGGCGGGGAACTAGCGGCGCTGATGGTGGTGGATGCGGTGGCGCGGCTTTTACCCGGTGTGTTAGGAGACCCCACCGGCGCCGAAGATGACTCGTTTGCCTCCGGTTTGCTGGAGTATCCCCATTACACCCGTCCAGCGGAATTCCGTGGTTGGCGTGTGCCGGAAGCTTTGCAAAGCGGTGACCACGCCCGCATTGCCCGGTGGCGGCGACAGGAAGCCCTCAAACGCACCTTCCTCCGCCGACCAGATTTACTGGCTCACCTCACCCTTAATGAAGAGGAAAAGCTCTGGCTGGCAGAGGTAGCCTACGAACTGGCCGGGCGGCCTAAACCGGCAACCTAAGGTTATAATCAAAGGGTTCAATTTCGAACCGACGCCAATATCAACTAGTAATATTTGGTAATAGCTATTCTTAGCGCGGGTTATTGCTCATGAGCTTGGATACCCCTCTCATTCTTCGCCTGCAAGCCGGAGACTTAGACGCTCTCGGCGCTCTGTATGACCGTTACCGCCTGACAGTGTACCGAACCGCGTTGGCCGTGACGCGCGACCCGGATGTGGCCGAAGACATCTTGCAGGAAGTTTTTCTGCGGATGAACACCTACGCCGCAAGTATTCGGGCGGATGCGCCCCTGGCTCCGTGGTTGTACCGCGTAACGATTAATCTAACGTACACTTGGTTCGCGCGGCATAAATTCCTTGCCCCGTTGGATGAATTCTTAGAGCGGTTGATTGGCCCGGTTCGGCATCGGCCAGAGAACGCCGTCGAACATCGGGATGGGCGCGAGGCCGTTCAGCAGGCGATTGATGCGCTCCCATTCAACCAGCGGATTGTGGTGATTCTGCATTATCTCAATGATTTAAGCCTACAGGAAATTGCCGAAGTTCAAAATTGCCCCATTGGCACGATTAAGTCACGTTTGTATTACGCCCGCGAAACCCTCCGCCAACAACTGGAAGCTAAATCTTTGACGCTTGAGGTCCTTTATGAGTTCTCCAACTAAAAAGCCTGCCCTGGTTAAGCCAATTGATTACACCATTCGCAACAGCCTGCGAAACTCGGTGGCCGGTTACCAACCCACGCCCGGCCTACGTCAACGTTTATTGCAAACGGCGGCCAAGCATGAACTCTTCAATCCGTTCCCAGAATTACTGCGGGAGCGCCGCCCCCTGAACGTGTTTGACCCATTAGACCTCGGCTGGCGCGAGGTGGCTTTGGCGCAAATCATTCGCCCAGCCGGTTCGGTGGGCTCCATGATTAACTATCTACGCTAATACATGCCGGTGAGATTTTGTGTTGAACAACTGAACACGGCCCTGCTGAGAACCTCAGCGGGGCCGCGTGCTTTCCTCAGCCACATTGACCTTACCCTGACGGCGGGTGAACAAGTGGCAGTGGTGGGCGCGCCAAAAAGCGGTAAAACCCAACTAACCCGCGCGCTGGCCCTTTTGCAAAGACCTTCCGCTGGCCGGGTGCTGTTGGATGATTTAGACCTCACCCGTCTTTCAGAAGCAAAATTGCGGAATGTGCGCCGGCATTTACAGTTTGTAGGCGGCAACCCTGCCCGGGCTGTGCTCAGCACCCAAACCGTAGAAGCGGTGCTTCGGGAGCCGTTGGATATTCAACGGTTGGGCTCGGTAGCGGAACGCCGCGCCCGCGTAGAAGAAGCCGCGCGCGTGCTGGGAATCAATGTTTGGCTACTCACCCGCCCATTAGCCTCGCTCTCTTTGGCCCTGCGCCAGAAGTTGCTCCTCGCTCGCGCTCTCATGCTCAACCCCAGCGTGCTTATCACCGATGAAGTGATTCAACATCTTGAACCCGCCGTTGCGCCCGGTCTCTTGGGCCGCATATCGGCCCTGAGCCGTGAACGCAACACGGCCTGGTTATGGACGACGACGAATTTGGCTCTGGCTCGCCGCTATGCTGACCGAGTGCTGGTGCTGAAAGAGGGGCGCTTAAGCGAAGCGTAAGGCATAAAATGAAACTCGCGCTCCATTTACCTTTATTAGGTCATTCGTGCTAAGTTGGCTTTCAAACTTCCGCTATACTTCGGGGTGATGTTGTTCTCTCATTTTCAACGCTTACAACTGGTATTTTTACTGCTGACTCTCACTGCCTGCACAGCTCAACCCCAACCGCCTCTGCCCACGCTCGCCCCCACCATAGATTTAGTCAACGGCGCGCCGGTTGCCCATCTTACGCCGCCGATAACACCCAATGAACCAGCCACGCTCATCAGCGAAACGCCAGTTAACCAAGCAACCCCCACGCCTGCGCCCAGCACACTCACCATCTGCCAGCAAGCCGAGCCGCTCTCGCTCTATATTTATTCAGATAATGTGGCCGCGCGCGCCGGCATTCTGGAAGCACTGTACGATGGCCCAGTGGATACCAACGGCTTTGCCCTTCAGCCCGTGATTTTGGAAGAATTGCCCTCAATTTCTAACGGGCGGCTGGTGTTACAAGAAGTGAACGTTCAGCCGGATGATATTGTGGTGGATGCCGTTGACCTGCAGTTGAAATCATTGACGGATGGTGTGCGTTTGGCGCAGGCCGATGGCCGAGTGGTAACTTATACCGCTGGCGCGCCTGCCCGCACCGTGCAAGTCAGCGCACAATTCAGAATTAAGCCCGGCATTGTATGGTCTGATAACACACAACTCACGGCAGATGATTCACGCTTCTCTTACGAGGCGGCGCGTTACTTTGATACCCCCACCAGCAAATTCATCACTGACCGTACAGAGTCTTACGAAGTGCTGGATACACTAACGGTGGAATGGACAGGTTTACCGGGGTTTCGTGATGTGCACGCCGCGCGGCATTTCTGGTCCCCACTTCCGCGCCATTTGTTTAATGGCGTAAATCCGAGTGATCTCAAAAACAACCCCGCGGCCAATGAGCGCCCAGTGGGTTGGGGGCCATTTGTTTTGCAAACGTGGCAGAAGGGCGAAAGCCTGACGCTAACCCGGAACCCCAACTACTTCCGTGCCGGTGAGGGTTTGCCCCGCGTGGGGCAGGTGGTGTTCCGCTTTGGCTTAACGCCGGAGCAAATTTTGGCCGAGTTGGAAACGGGCGGCTGTGATGTTGGCTCACAAGCCACAGATTTTACTGCGCTCACGCCGCAGGTTTTGGAAAAACAAGCGGCGGGGACGCTCACGGCCCACTTTGCACCCAGCCCGGTTTTTGAGCATTTGGACTTTGGCTTACTGCCCGCGGAAGATTATCGGCGCGCGGCAGGTACCGAGGTGTTTGCCGATATTCGGGTGCGACAAGGTCTGGCGCATTGCATCAACCGCCCACAACTGATTAATCAACTGCTCAACGGCGTAGGTGAAGCGCCGGCCAGTTACGTGCCCAGCGAGCATCCGTTGTTCAATCCACAGGTCACCCTTTATCCATTTAATCCGCAACGAGGGCAACAGCTATTGAGTGAGGCGGGTTGGAATGACGCTGATGGTGATGGGGTGCGGGATAAAGATGGTCGCCGCCTGGCATTGGAATACGTCACTGGCCCGGAGGGGAGCGCCTTTCGTCAGCAATTGGCGGAAGCCTTGGGGCAACAGCTTAGAGTGTGTGGTGTGGAATTGCGGGTACGTTGGCTCCCCACCACCCAAGAGTTGTATGAAGTCTGGCCGGCTGGCCCACTCTTTGGCCGTCAGTTTGATGTGAGCGTTTTTCCGTGGCGCGCCGGCGCTGAGCCGCCATGTGAGCTATACCTAACGGAGGCTATTCCGAATGACTTGAATCCGGCGGGAAGCAACAATACGGGGTTTAGCAATGCGGCTTTTGATGCGGCCTGCCGGCAGGGCCTGCTCAGTTTTGATGAAGCCGAACGCCGCACGGCGCACTTAAACGCCCAAGCCATTTGGGCCCGCGAGTTGCCCTCTTTACCGTTGTTCTTTCGCTTTCAGGTGGGCCTCACACAACCGGGTGTTACAGGTTATTTACTCGATCCCACAGCCAACTCTGACCTGTGGAATATTGAACAGATGAGCGTATCTCAGCCCTAAGAACTGAATGTTCAATTTTGAACCTGAGTGGGCGCTTCTAAGTAAATATTATAGCCATCGTCCAACTTGTGGCCAAGTGCTAAGTTATGGGTAATGACTTCACACCATAAACCGGAGGTGGCGCGCACTTTACTTGACTTGGCAAAGAGCCGTATGTTATAGTCCCGCCATCAAGCATGAAGATTTGGTTAATTTTATTAGTGGCGTGTTTCAGTGGGCCTTCTGCTGTGCCAGCCTAAAATCAGCCCGAGTGATTTTAGGCGTTTGGCCTAACAGGAGGCTTTTTGTTTTGAGCCAGTGACTTGATGGGTAGAGGAGGTGATTGCAGAGCTGAGTCTTTACAACTGAACATCAACGTTTGCGAAACCCATTTTTCACATCCTTTAGAGGAGGAGAGACAATGAATAAAAGCAAGAAATGGGCTTTGGCCGCCGGCGCTATGATTGTGAGCATGGTTGCGAGCGCGTGCCAGCCTCAAGTCGTCACTCAAGTCGTCGAAGTGACGAAAGAAGTGCAAGTCGTTCAAACACAAGTGGTGCAAGTTGAATCCACCGTGGAAGTGGAAGTTGCGCCGGATGCATGGACAACCCCTCACCCCATCCTCAGTGATTTGCGCGTGCGCCAAGCCATTGCGTACTGCTCCAACCGCCCCGAGATTATCGCCTCGGTCTATTCGTTCGTAGATGATCCGAGCGCCTTGTTGATGGATAGCCCCATCCAGAAGAGCCACTGGGCGCATGCCGATGGCTTGCCGCAATATGAGTTTGACCCGGCCAAGGGCGCGGCCTTGTTGGATGAAGCCGGCTGGACGTTGGCCGAAGGCGCGTCCATCCGCACCAACGCCGCTGGCGATTCCCTGTCTCTGCGCTTCACCACCACCAATGCGGCTTTCCGCCAAACATGGGCCGCGGTGTTCGAGAGCAACATGGCTGACTGCGGTATCCAAATCGTGCGCTTGCATGCCCCCGGTTCCTGGTGGTTTGGTTCCTCCACCGGCCTCCGCCGCCGCGACTTTGAACTCGGCGCGTTTGCGTGGGTAGGTGAGGCTGACCCGGGTGGCCGCACCCTGTATGCCTGTGACCAAATCCCCACTCCTGCCAATGATTGGCAAGGTCAAAACTACATGGGCTGGTGCAATGAGACGGCGAGCAAGGCCATCATTGCCGCCAACGGCACGCTGGATCGCGCGGAGCGCATCAGGCAATATGCCATCTTCCAGCAAGAATTTGCCAAGGACATGGTCTCTCTGCCGGTGTTCGCCCGTGTAGAAGCCAACGCCACCGCCGCCGGCCTCGTTGGCCCAGACCCGGCCCCCGGTGAGCCGTATGTGGTGAATAACGTGTATGAATGGGAACTGCCCGGCGCGGATACGCTCATCTTCGGTTACACGCAAGAACCCGCCACCCTCTTCACCCTCATTGAGAGCGCCTTTGTGGCAACCAATGCTTATGGCTTGATTTCCGGCTTCGGCATCACCAGCAAAAATTACGATTACGCCGCGAACCTATACTTCACCCAACTGCCCACCATTGAAAACGGCGGCGCCACGTTGAGCGAAGTAGAGCCCAAAGCGGGCGATTTGGTGGTGGATGCCGCGGGTGAGGTTGTGGAACTGGCGGAAGGCACCATGGTGAAAGATGCCTCTGGCGCGGAAGTGGCTTGGGCCCCCGGCGTTAAGATGCAACAAATCGTGCTCAATTGGCAACTGGAAGAGGGCATCACCTGGTCAGATGGTGAGCCGCTCAAGGCCGCCGATATGGAGCTGAACAAGAAGATTGTGTGTGATCCAGAGTCCGGCGCGGTGGACTTCACGGTCTGCGAGCGCACAGTGGGCTTTGAAGTGACCGACACCACCCAGAAGATCACTTTAGCCCCCGGCTACACCCCGCCGCTGTACTTTACGATTGTATATGGTTGGTATCCCTCCCACCAAGTTCTTAGCGATGGGCGCCGGTTGGCGGACGTGCCGGCCAGCGAGTGGTCAACCCTGACGGAAGTGGCGGAGACTCCCCTCGGCACTGGCCCGTATGTCATCACTGAATGGACGAAGGGTCAGCAAATGGTGTTCACGGCCAATCAGTTCTTCTACAAGGGCGTGCCCAAGACTCCGAATATCATCATCAAGTTCATCGCTGACAGCCAGCAAGCCGTGGCGCAGTTGTTGACGGGTGATGTGGACATGCTCTTCGGTGAAACGCTCGGCGCAGGCGCCGAAGTGCAAACCGTCCGGGATGAAGCCGCCAAGGAAGGCGCGACGGTGAAGCTCTACCTCACCCCCAGCGCAACTTGGGAACACATTGACTTCAACCTGAACATCCGCTAATTTGTTAGCGCAAAAAGCCTGCCGGAGTAACTGCTCCGGCAGGCTTTCTCGCTTTTGTTAGAGGTGGTACGGACTGTTCAGGCGAAACTCCTGACCACTCCATACAACCTGTGACCCAACAAACAAGTATATACACTAATCGGTACGACTTTTTTCAGTGAGGTCCGCCATGACGAACTATCTTATTCGCCGTAGTTTCCAAATGATTATGGTGCTGTTCTTTTCAGCACTGGTTACCTACACTTTGCTTTCGCTTGCTCCGGGCGGGCCGTGGGAAGCCTTATTATCCCAACAAGGCAGTGAGACGCGGCGCATTGACGCCGATGATATTGCCCGTGTTCGCGCGCAATATGAATTGGATTTGGACAATATTTGGCGTTTTAGTCGTTGGCTCATCGGCTGGCCGGCCGGCCCCATCAAAATCGGAGGCCAGGAGTTTTTAGGCGATTTTGTGGTGGGATGCTACAAACCGATTCAAGAGACCAATGCTTTAGGCGAACCGATCATCGTTGGCTGTGAAGACACCGTGACCATGAAGGAATTGGAAGGCCGGCGGACAAGCAAAGGCGTCGTTTTTGGCGACTTTGGGTTATCGTGGGGCATCCTGCGCGATCGGCCCGTGATGGATGTGTTGTGGTCACGTATTCCGGTCACGCTCCAACTCATGTCCGTGGTGACGGTGCTCTCGCTGATGATTGGCATTCCCCTTGGCCTCATTTCAGCCATCCGCCAGTATTCAGTCTTTGACTATACGGTGACCACGGTCTCCTTTCTTGGCTCCTCTATGCCAACCTTTTTCTTTGGCATTCTCCTAATCTTGATATTCGCGATTACGTTCAAGCAGATGGGTTGGTTTTATCTGCCGCCCGGCGATTCAGTTTCCTCCCGGGCATATGTGGTGCCGCTTCTGGGGCGGGTGGAGGCTAAATCCCTGCTGGATCAATTCCTGCACATGATTATGCCCACTACGGTGTTAACCATGTTTAGCGTGGCGGGGTGGAGCCGCTTCATCCGTTCCTCCATGCTTGAAGTGCTCCGGCAAGATTACGTGCGCACGGCGCGCGCCAAAGGCTTGCTGGAGAATACGGTTTTGGTGAAGCATGCCTTTCGCAATGCCCTCATCCCCTTTGTCACCATAGTGGTATTCGCCATCCCGGGTATGTTTGGCGGCGCCATTGTGACCGAAACGGTGTTCAACTGGCCGGGCATGGGCCGGCTGTTTATTGATGCGTTGAGCCGCAGTGATTACCCGGTCGGTATGGCAATTTTCCTGATCTCCGCTTTTCTTACTGTCATCGCGACCTTGCTTGGCGATATCTTGTATACCTTTGTTGACCCCCGCATCCGGCTCTCGTAACGGGCTGAACGCAGAAAGGAAACCACCATGACCGCACCTGCCGCTCCCGTTCGCAAAGTTGTAGAAGTCCTCCAGCCGGAGGCCATGCCCAAGGAAGAAACGCAATTTACCGTTATTCGGCGGCGTTTTATGCGCCACAAGTTGGCGTTCTTCTCCCTCATCTTGCTGGGCTTGATCTTCTTGGCCTCCCTCTTTGCCGCGCAAATTGCGCCGTATGGCCCCACCGAAATTGAAATTGGCAACGCCTTTGCGCGGCCGGGCGCAGTGGATGAGGCTACTGGCAAAACACACTGGCTTGGCACTGACCATTTAGGCCGTGATTATTTCTCGCGCATTTTGTACGCCGCGCGGATTTCGCTCACGGTTGCTCTCTGTGTGGTAATTTTTAGCACAATTGTAGGTTCTCTCTTCGGGGCTGTCTCCGGGTTTTATGGCGGTTTGGTGGATGATGTGGGCATGCGTCTGGTGGAGTTCATGCTAACCATCCCCGATTTACCGCTCCTGTTAATTATTTCGTCCATCCTGCTTCAGTCGCCGGACATCGTCCCGGTGCCAAAGGCTGTGATTGACTTTACTGCGGCGGCGATGTATATCTCGTCCCGAGAAGCCTTGCAAGTGATTATGGTGATTTTAGTGCTCACCGCCTTTGGCTGGCTGGGCGTGGCGCGGCTGATGCGCGGCATGGTGCTCTCTATTAAGAATATGGAATATGTGGATGCGGCCCGCGCATTAGGCGTCTCCGATTTCAGCATCATCACCCGCCACCTCATCCCCAACGCTTTTGCGCCCATCATCGTCAGCGCCAGTTTGGCCCTCGCCGGTTCGGTGATTACGGAGTCCGTGCTCAGCTTTTTAGGCCTGGGCATTCAAGACCCTACCCCGACTTGGGGCAATATGCTTTCCTTTACCCAAGACTACATGTTCCAGCATCCGTGGTTGCCCCTTATCCCCGGCTTGCCTATTTTTATCTGCGCCATGGCTTTCAACTTTGTTGGTGATGGCCTGCGCGATGCGCTTGACCCGCGCTTGAAGCGGTAATACACTCGGGTGTGGAGAAAGGCTCGGTTTCTCCACACCCTATTTTTATTTCACAATTGAGGTCTAATGCATGGCCGACGCGAAGATGACATCCAACGGCAATTCACCCAACATCCTTGAAGTTCGCAATCTCAAAACTTATTTTTTCACCGAAGATGGGGTCGTGAAATCGGTGGACGGCGTGGATTTTGCCGTCCGGCGCGGTGAGGTTTTAGGCTTGGTGGGCGAATCGGGATGTGGCAAGAGCGTTACCTCACTCTCCATCATGCGCCTCATCGGAGTGCCGGGCAAAACTATTGAGGGCGAAATTATTTTTGATGGCGAAGATTTGCTGAAATTGCCCGAAAGCGAGATGGTGAAGGTGCGCGGCAACCGCGTGGCCATGATCTTCCAGCAACCACAATCCGCCCTTAACCCCGTCTTCCGTGTGGGTGACCAGATTGCCGAAGTATTAGACATTCACCGCTCATTGGGCAAGGAAGCGGGCTGGCAACGCGCCATTGAACTGCTAAAAATGGTCGGCATCCCCGATGCGGAACGACGGGCGCAGGCCTTCCCGCATGAGCTTTCGGGCGGCATGGCCCAACGCGTGATGATTGCCATGGGCCTAGCCTGTGTGCCGGAACTGCTGATTGCCGATGAGCCGACAACGGCCCTCGACGTGACTATTCAAGCGCAAATCCTCGACCTGATCCGTGATTTGCGCTCAAAGTTTGAAGCCTCCATTATTCTGATTACGCATGACTTGGGGGTGGTGGCTGAAATGTGTGAGCGCGTGTGTGTGATGTACGCCGGACAAATTGTGGAGCAAACCGACGTCAACACACTCTTTGCTGAGCCAAAACACCCATACACCAAAGGCCTCATCGGTTCTATCCCGGTGCTAGGCGTGATTAAAGATAAGCTGGACACCATACCCGGCTCCGTGCCGAACCTAATTAATTTGCCCCAGGGTTGCCGGTTTGCCCCGCGTTGTCAGGCGCGATTGGATAATAACCTGACGATTTGCACGGAACAGATGCCTCAACTCAAACCGGCTGGTCACGATCATCTGGTGCGTTGTTGGTTATATCATCATGCGGAGGGCCATACAGCTCCCCAGGCCGCCGATAAAGCCATCGCCTAACTGAGGGATCCTTATGAGCAATATTTCTATGGATTGGAAAGTGGACGACCAAAGCGCGGCAAATGGGGGGAACGGCAAGCGCAATTTGGTGGAGATTAAGAACCTCGTCAAGTATTTTCCGGTGCGCGGCGGCTTGCTTCAGCGCATTGTGGCGTGGGTGCAAGCTGTGGATAACGTCTCCTTCAGCATCAAAGAAGGCGAAACGTTGGGCATGGTGGGTGAATCTGGTTGTGGGAAGACCACGATTGGCCGCACCATTTTGCGCTTGGTGCCCTCCACCAGCGGTGATGTGTTCTATGATGGCCAGAGTGTCTTCAAGGCCAAAGCGCGTGAGCTGAAGGCCCTGCGCCGCAACATGCAGATTATCTTCCAAGACCCGTTCTCCTCACTAGACCCGCCATGCCGGTGGGCGAGAGCATTGCCGAAGGGTTGCTGGTGCACGGCATGGGCAACCGCAAAGAGCGCTTTGAAGTGGTGATTAATACCCTGCGCAAAGTGGGCTTGCAAGATTATCACGCCCGCCGTTACCCACACGAATTTTCCGGCGGCCAGCGCCAACGGATTGGCATTGCGCGCGCCCTGGCCCTGCGGCCAAAATTCATTGTGTGTGATGAGCCGGTTTCGGCGCTGGATGTTTCCATTCAGGCGCAAGTGCTCAATATCCTCAAAGAACTGCAATCTGAATTTGGCCTAACATATCTTTTTATTGCGCACAACCTCAGCGTGGTGGAGCACATCTCTGACCGCGTGGCGGTGATGTACTTGGGTAAGATGGTGGAACTGGCAGACCGCGAGGAGTTGTACCGCAACCCGCTTCATCCGTACACGCAAGCCCTACTCTCCGCCATCCCCATGCCGGAGCCAAACCTCAAGCGTGAGCGCATTATTCTGAAGGGCGATGTGCCCAGCCCGCTCCGCCCGCCCAGTGGATGCCGTTTCCATCCCCGGTGCCCGGTGGCCCTCAAACACTGTTCGGAGCAAGAGCCGGAGTTCCGTGAAGCCAGCCCCGGCCACTTTGTGGCCTGCTGGCGCGTAGAGTAACCTGCCTTACCTTATTAAGCCGGAAGCAAGCCTTCCGGCTTTTTCTTTGAGCCGTATCCGCCCTTTTCCGGATTTCCCACCTCGCCCCACGCGTGCTAGAATCGCTCCACCTAACGAGGTAGAGCTATGCCTGCGAAACGAATCCTCCTAGTTGATGACCAACGCGATGTGACACGCTTTCTGCGCGCGGCGCTAGAGACGCTGGGCCGTGATGACACCATTGTAGAAGTGCGCTCTGGCGAAGAAGCCTTTTTGGAAATTGGCCGCGGCGGCGCAGATCTGTTGGTGGTGGATGTGAAACTACCCGGCATGAGCGGCATTGAAGTGGTGCGACGCTTCCGGCGCACCAATGCCAAAGCCGCCGTTATCCTCATCAGCGGCGCCATGGATGCGCGCGTGGAAAGCGAAGCCGCCAACCTGGGCGTGTTGGCCTTTATGCGCAAGCCACTTCATGCCTCCATGGATAAATTCCTCCAACTGGCGCAACAAGCGCTAAGCAACGGCGGCGCGGAAACGGAGATGCCCGGTGATGATGAGCCGGTGATTTCTGATCGGCTTTCTACCTTGCGGCGAGATTTGGGGGCCAACGCGGTATTCTTGGTGGATATGCAAGGTCGTATCACCGTTCGCGCCGGCGATATTACTTCGCTGGATGTGGATGCATTGATGGCGGATGTCATTGCAGCCATGAGCGCTTCGCTTAAAGTGAGCCGGACGGTGGGCGGCCTCATTCCCTCCAACGTGTTGTTCTTTGACGGCGATGAGTATGACGTGTACGCCGCCAATGTGGGCCAGTTCTATGCAATTACCGTGGTGTTTGATGGTGAGCGTGGCGCCGGCCAGATGGGGCCGGTGATGCGCTATGGCCGCCAGTGCGCGGATGATTTACTCAACTCGCTGGTGATGCTTGGCGTAAAGGTAGATAGCTCCGCGTTATTTGCGGGTCGCTCCACCGAAACTGTTGCGCCTGTGGTGGTGGCCGCGTCCAAAGCTACACCGGCCAGCAAAACGCCCACACCGGTTGTAGCCGCCCCGCCGCCCGTTCAGCCGACGCCGGTTGCCCCCCCGCCGCCGCCCGTGGTGGAAAAGCCCATGACGGAGGCCGAGCTGAAAGCGCTGGAAGCCGCGTTGGCCGGCTTGGGCCAACAAAATGCTAATGCCTTTTGGGATAACCTGAGCGAAGATGAGGCTGAAGCGGCAGACAGCCCCAATGCGCTTTCTTTTGAAGAAGCGGAAAAACAAGGCCTAATCAAAAAGTAGCCTCAGCCCCTCATTCCGTTCCACCACCCGTAACCCGTGATATAATCCAGCCCGTTCTTGGGGCATGGTGCAATTGGCAGCACACCGGACTTTGGATCCGTTAATCCTAGTTCGAGTCTAGGTGCCCCAGCCTAAAAGTCTGCGCCGCTGGCTGTTCGGCGGCGCAGACGCGTTTATGCTCGTTTCCGCGGAAGATCCCCACTTGTTTTGGCCCGTCCGTTCATACGGCGGGCGTTCTTTGTCTAAACCCCAAACTTGCTTTTTCGGGGTTATTCCATATGTGAAGGAATGTATATGACTTTTGCCGCCGTTATTTTGGCCGCCGGGCAAGGCACGCGCCTCAAATCCAATCTGCCGAAAGTGTTACACCGCCTGGCGGGCCGCCCGTTAGTCACCTACGCTATTGAAGCGGCGCAAGCGGTCGTTCAAACCCCTCCCGTGCTGGTGATTGGGCATGGCGCGGAAGACGTGCGCGCCGCGTTGGGCGAAAGTGTGCGTTACGCCGTACAAGCGGAACAATTAGGCACCGGTCACGCCGTCTGGATGGCGGCAGAGCTTCTGCGGGGCCAAGCCAAATACGTCTTCGTCACCTACGGTGATACGCCGCTGGTGAAGCCGGAAACTTTGCGGGCGTTGGCTGAAGCGCAACAGCAAAACACTGGCCCCATCACCCTTCTCTCCATTGATGCGCCCGAACTGTACGATTTTGGCCGGATTGAACGCGATGCGGCAGGCCGGGTGACGGGCATTGTGGAATTGGCGCAGGCCACTGCCGCGCAAAAGGCCATCACTGAAAAGAACGTGGGCGCGTATTGCTTTGAAGCCGAGTGGTTGTGGGCCCATTTGCCTCAACTGCCTGCCTCGCCTAAAGGCGAGTTTTATCTAACCGATACCATTGCGCAAGCGGTGGCGGAGGGCCGGCATGTGCAAACGGTGAAGACCACCGACCTCGCCGAAACGCTGGGCGTAAACACGCGCGCGCAATTGGCGCAGGCGGAAAAACTTCTCCGGGAGCGCATCAACGCCCACTGGCTAGCGGAGGGCGTAACGCTCATTGACCCGACTACCGCCTATATTGAACCTACCGTGCGTTTAGGGCGCGATACGATTATTTGGCCGAACGTGCACTTGCAAGGGCAAACAGTGATTGGCGAGAATTGCGTCATCGGCCCAAATTGCATCATCCGGGATACGATGATGGGGGCCGGTTGCCACATTGAAGCCTCCGTATTGGAAGGCGCATGGCTGGCGGAGGCAGTGGAAGTGGGGCCGTTTGCCCATTTGCGCAAAGGCGCACGTCTGGAGCGCGGCGTGCACATGGGGAACTTCGGAGAGGTGAAGAACAGCACGCTCGGCCCCGGAGTAAAGATGGGCCACTTCAGTTATATCGGAGATGCCGTCATCGGCGCGGAAACCAATATCGGCGCCGGCACTATCACCTGTAACTTTGACGGCGTGAAAAAAAATAAAACGGTGATTGGTGAAAACGCCTTTATCGGCAGTGATACGATGCTGGTAGCCCCAGTGACGTTGGGCAACGGCGCCCGCACGGGCGCTGGCTCTGTGGTGACAAAAAATGTGCCGGATGACTCACTGGCGGTGGGCCTGCCGGCGCGGGTGATTAGAAAGTTGAAGTGAAGTAGAGAAAGTAAAAAGTAGAAAGTAAGAAGTGGCTTTCTACTTTCTACGCGCTACTTTCTAAAGTATTGTGGAAATTGGTATTGTCTTAATTCTAGTTTTATTAACGCTCAATAGCCTGCTCTCCATGTCTCGGGCGGCGTTGGTGAACGCCTCCCGCGGCCAACTGCGCCAAATGGCGGAAGGCGGCGAAAGCGCGGCGGTGTTGGCCTTGCGGGTGGCCGAGGACGCCACTAAGCTCTTGACGACCTTGCGGTTTGCGCAAACCTTTTGCCGCTTTGGCATTGCGGGCCTCTCCGCCCTCATCCTCACCCCCCGTTTAGAACTGTTGCTTGGGGGTTGGCTGGCGCTGGATTTACAAACGCAATCCATCATCTTTTTTGTGCTGTGGCTGTTTGGCACGGTATTGATTGTCAATGCGGGAGAGTTTTTGCCGGAGGCGCTGATTCTGCGCGCGCCCGAGCAGGCCGCCCTAACGTTTGCGCCGTTTGTGGCTTTTCTAGAATGGTTGCTAGCGCCCTTAGTGCAATTCTCGCTGTGGTTATCGGGCCGCGTCTCCTCGCCGGTGGCTGGCCAGCGCGTGCCGCTGGTAACGGAAGAAGAAATCAAAACCCTGGTGGATGCCGGTGAAGAGGGCGGCGCAATTGAAGAAGACGAGAAGGATATGATTTACTCGATCTTTGAGATTAGCGAGACGTGGGCGCGAGAATTAATGGTGCCGCGCATTGACGTGCTGGCGCTGGACGTGGATACCCCCTTGACCGACGCGGTGGACGCCATGCTTTCGGCAGGGCATAGCCGCGTGCCAGTATATGAACATAGCATCGATAACGTGCTGGGGATTTTGTACACCAAAGACCTTTTGCGCGCCTATCGCGCCAACAAACTGGAGGGCGGCCTGCGGCCTCTGCTTCGGCCGGCGTACTTTGTGCCGGAGACCAAGAAAGCCAACGAACTCTTGGCTGAACTGCAACAAAAACGCATTCACATGGCGGTGGTGGTGGATGAATACGGCGGCACTTCCGGCTTGGTGACGTTGGAAGATATCGTAGAAGAAATCGTAGGCGATATTCGAGATGAGTATGATGTCAATGAAGAAGCGTACGTGGAGCAGTTAAGCGAGACGGAATATATTTTTGATGCGCGCATCAATTTGGATGAGGTGAATGAATTACTCAAGCTGAAGCTCCCCACAGATGATAGCGACTCGCTGGGAGGGTTTATTTACGGCCAACTGGGACACATCCCGGCCAATGGTGAAAAGGTAGTGGCGGACGGCGCACAGTTTGAAGTATTGGTAGTGACTGGACGCCGCATTCGTAAAGTGCGGGCGGTGCTTACCAACGGGCGAACACCCGCCGCCGCTGTGCCATCCCCGGAAGAACCAGAAACCGGCCGCAAGCCCGGGGTTACCAAACCTTTGCCACAACTGGAGGGCAATCGCCATGAGTAACCTCACGCCGGAGCAACTGGCCCAACTGGCCCTGCAAGCGCGCCAAAATTCCTACTCGCCCTACTCACATTACCGGGTGGGTGCGGCGCTGATGGCGGCCTCCGGCAAAATTTATTTGGGATGCAACATAGAAAACGCCGCTTACCCAGTTAGTTTGTGCGCCGAGCGCGTGGCCATGTTTAAGGCCGTTTCTGAAGGGGAGCGGCGATTTTCAGCCATTGCAGTGGCCACGGATAACGCCGGTTCACCCTGTGGCTCCTGCCGGCAAGTGATGGCTGAGTTTGCGCTGGAAATACCGGTGTATTTGGTAAACGGGCGCGGGGAAGTGGTGCAAACCACCTCGGTGCGAGAATTGCTCCCCGGCGCGTTTCTGCCGCAACATCTGGGCATTGACCCAACGCAAGCCTAGCCGGGTTTGTGGTATCCTCCATCCTGCATGAGTAATTCACCGGAAAACCAAACCAATGGCGAAGTAAACGTGAGCGGTGGCCGCGATGTGAACGTGAGCGGCGATGTAGCTGGCCGAGACGTGGTGAAAAGCACAACCACCAACGTCACCCACGTGGGTTTTAGCGAGAAGGCCGTTCAGCGTTTGTTGTTGCTGGTGGGGGCGATGGTGTTTGTAACGGCGGCCTGTTTTTTCACGGGCGGCGTGGCCCTGGGGTTTGCGGCTTTTCCGGCGCTCGCCAAGCAGGTAGGCTCCTCCGAAGGGGCGGCGCAAAGCTTCCAAAATAAACTGGCGCAGGTGCAAGCCTTACCTGCCGGGCAAACGACGCTCTTTAGTTTCACCGAAGATGAACTCAGTTCATTTGTGAAGTTTAACTTGAGTGAACAATTGGGCTTTGCTCCGCAAACCGGCCGCGCCCGCTTTGTGAATGACACCAGCATTGTGATTGCCGGGCAATTGGAAAGCGCCAATAATTTACAAGTAGCCGCCACTTTTCAATTGAGCAATGAGCCGGGCCAGCCGCTCAAACTCACGGGCGCGGCGGCGCAATTGTTCGATACCGGCTCCGCGTTGGGTTGGGTTGCCATTCCCACCGGCGTGCTTCAGCCCGTGCAAGATCGCATGAACGAGTTAATGGGTAACGTTCAAATTCTGTCCGCCACCGCAATTAAGACTGATCCGAATAACCCAACCTGGGAACTGAACATAGCGGCGCGGTAGTTTGGGGCGCGCCGCTAACGCCGAACACGAATTTTCGTGCCGTCTATAACAATGGGGCGCTACATTAAGGGGCTGAGTGGCCCATCTGCCGCTTGTGAGTAGAATGGATGGCGATGCCTACCTTAATTCTGGCTTCGGCCTCGCCCCGGCGGAAGCAATTGCTGGCCCTCACGGGTTGGGATTTTGAAGTGCACCCTGTAACCGCCAATGAAACGCCCTTGGCCGATGAACCGCCGGAAACGTTTGTGCGCCGCATGAGCGAGACCAAGGCCCAACTGGCCGCCGCTCAATTGGCCGTGACCGCCCTCATCATCGCGAGTGATACCACCGTTGTTTTGGACGGGCAGATTCTCAATAAACCGGCGGACGCCGCTGAAGCCGCCGAAATGCTCACACGCCTGCGCGCCCGCACGCATGAAGTTTTAACCGCCATCACTCTGCTAAACACGGCTACCCAGAAACAGCATACGGAAGTGGTCGTCTCTCGTGTGCCGATGCGCAATTATAGCGATGCCCAACTGACGACGTATGTGGTTACGGGTGACCCGTTGGATAAGGCGGGCGCATATGCCATTCAGCATCCCAACTTTCAGCCGGTGGAACGTGAACGGTTTGTGGATTGCTTTGCCAATGTCATGGGCTTGCCGCTCTGCCATCTCTTGCGCCAACTTCGTCAAATGGGTATTGATTCTGTTACCGATTTGCCCACGGCCTGCCAAAAATTTATTGCGTATCAATGTTCGGTATATCCTTCAATCCTCAATGGTTAATTCGCAAACCTCACTTCACAGACCTCACTTCACAACGCGGCCTTTTACCTTCTCTCTTCTGAACTGGGTATTGTGCATTTCCCTGGCGGCTTGCGTGGGCGCTCCCGCTGTTACCACCCCTATAGCCCTGCCGCCCACACCCACCCGGCCTACGCCTAACCCGGAAGGCACTGCCGCCGCCTTTTTAGATGCATGGGAACGGGCTGATTATGCGGGCATGTATTCCCTGCTCTCGCCCCTCAGCCAAGACGCCACCAGTTTGGAAGAATTTCAGCAAGCGTATGAGAACGTAAACCGCACGGCTACGGTCACTTCAGTGGAGACGCGCTTGCTCAACGCGCTCGCCAGCGGTGATAAAGCCGCCGTGCGTTTCTCGGTCACTCTGCACACCACGCTCTTTGGGGGCATTACGCGTGAAATTAACCTGCCGCTCGTGTTAACAGGTGAGTTGTGGACAGTCTCTTGGTCTGCGAACCTAATTTTGCCGGAGTTGGAGCCGGGCGGCGTGCTGGTGGCAAACACCTCTTTTCCGGCGCGCGCTAATATTTATGACCGCAACGGCAAAGGCTTGGCTGTACAAGGTGAAGCGGTGGCCATTGGCGTGCGGCCCGGCCAATTACAGGATGAAGGCGCAGTGCTCAATGTGCTTTCCCCATTACTAGGCCTCACGCCGCAACAATTGCAGGCTAAATATGCCAATGCTCAACCGGATTGGTATGTGCCGCTGGGCGAAGCTGCCGCCGCCGATGTGCAAGCCAACCTGAGTGTGCTGTATAACCTGCCGGGCGTGACGCTGGACTCTTACACCACGCGCTTCTATCCCTTCACGGGGGCCGCACCGCAAGTGGTGGGCTACCTCAGCGCCATTTCTCCAGAGCGCTTAAGTGATTATCAGGCCCAGGGTTATAGCGGAGATGAACGGGTGGGCGCGGTGGGCTTGGAAGCATGGGGAGAGCGCTATTTGGCCGGCACGCGCGGCGGAACGCTTAGTGTGGCCTTGCCCGGCAACCAAGTGCGCCTGGTGGCGGAGAGTGTGCGGCAACCGGCGCAGGCGTTGTACGCCACCCTTGACCGCGATTTGCAAATTGCGGCCCAACAGGTTCTGCACGGCTTTCGCGGCTCCATCATTGTGCTCGATGCAAATACAGGCGCGGTGCTGACCATGGCCTCCAGCCCCACCTTTGATCCCAATCTCTTTGAGCCGACGAACCCGAATCGGGACCAATTGACCGAAGTGCTGAATGACCCGGCCAACCCTCTGCTCAACCGCGCCACACAGGGCGCCTATCCACCCGGCTCCATTTTTAAGGTGGTTGTTGCGAGTGCGGCCATGCTCTCCGGCTTATATACGCGCGATACTATTTATAATTGCGGCAATACATGGAACGGCCTCGGCGCTAACAACATCAAATACAACTGGACGTTTGGGCGCGGCATTCGGCCGCCAGGCAGAATTGATTTGGTGCAAGCCATTGCCACCTCCTGCAACCCCTATTTTTATCAGGCCGCTTTTGATATGGATGCACAAGATGCGAATTTTCTGCCGCAGGTGGCGCGGGAGTTTGGCTTTGGCGCGTTCACCCAAATTGGGCAAGTGGCGGAAGCGCCCGGCCTCATTCCAGACCCGGCTTGGAAACTAGAAACCTACAATGACGCTTGGCGGCCCGGCGATAGCGTTAACATGGGCATTGGTCAGGGCTTTGTGCTCGTCACGCCGTTGCAAATTGTGCAGATGATGGCCGCCATCCGTAACGGCGGCACGCTCTATCAACCGCAATTGGTGGAGAAAATTGCGCCGCCCGGAGGCGCACCTACGTATACCCTTACACCAGTGCCGCGCGGCCAGTTACCGCTCTCGCCTGAGCAATTAGAAACCATTCGTGACGGCCTGAGAGCCGTCACCACTGAAACGTATGGCACAGCGCGTTTTCGTTTTCTAGGATTAGAGATTCCCGTCTCCGGCAAAACGGGCACGGCAGAAGACCCGGGCGGCGGGGCCTCGCATGCCTGGTTTGCGGGCTACACAGAAGCCAATCAACCGGATAAGCCGGATATTGCTATGGTGGTGATGATTGAGAATGTCGGTGAAGGCTCAGAATATGCCGCGCCCATCTTCCGACGCATGGTGGAAGTGTATTTTTACGGCAAGCCATCCTCTTACTTAATGCCGTGGGAAACAGCACCGGCCAGCACGCCAGCGCCGTAAATGTTGGTATTAGGATTTTGAGTTTGACCACTCTCTCCGGCATTATCCTTAAAGCCCAAAGCGGCTTTTTTACCGTTCACACCGAGCAGGGAACAGTGGTGTGCCATTTGCGCGGGCGTTTGAAACAAACGCGGCAGAGCAGTGATTTGGCCGCTATCGGCGATGAGGTGACCATCACGGTTCAGCCGGATGGCAAAGGAACGATTGAAGCGATTGCGCCGCGCCGCACGGCTCTCCTCCGCCGCGCGCCCACGGGCCACGGACGCACGGGCAAACGCGCCAAAGCGGCGGAGGCCGCCCAAATTATCATTGCCAATCCAGACCAAGCCGTGTTTGTGTTTGCGTGCACGGCGCCGGCGCCACGCCTGCGCGCCCTAGACCGTTTTTTGGTGATGGCTGAAGCGCAGAAACTGCCCGCCCTCATTTGTGCGAACAAGATTGATTTGCTTGAACGGGTGGAAGCCGAGAAAATATTTGGCCTGTACCCGGCGTTGGGTTACCCGGTGCTATATACCTCCGCCAAAACCGGCGAAGGACTCAATGAACTGAAAAATTGCCTCCGTGGAAAACTTTCTGTGCTCGCGGGGCCATCCGGCGTGGGCAAATCTAGCCTGCTCAATGCCATTCAGCCCGGGCTGGGCCTGCGCTCACAAGCCATATCCCGCGCTACGCAGAAAGGCAAACACACTACCGTACATCCAGAACTTTGGCCGCTGGAGGGCGGTGGTTTCTTGGCCGATACGCCCGGCTTGCGGGCCTTGAGCCTGTGGGATGTGGAGCCGGAGGAATTGGACGCCTATTTTGTAGAAATTCGCCCTTTGGTAGCGGAGTGCGAATTTAGCAACTGTTCTCATTTGAACGAGCCGGGGTGCGCGGTGCGTGCGGCGGTAGCGGCCGGCGAAATTTCGGCTTCCAGATATGATAGTTATTGTCGGATTCGCGTTGGAGAAAACTAACACAAACTGCATTTTTCGTGCCAAAAGATAGACAATGGTTATTTTTCTGCTATAATCGTTTAGAGTTAGATGAGTTAATCTAACTATCCCCATCGGCTGGGTCCCACTATTTCTAGGGCAGAACTCTTAGTAAGCTTGGTGTGCTATGCGTTTTCTAAAAGTGACGAGTTTACTGTGCGTTGGCATTATCGCGACCAGTCTCTCGCTAGGACAAGTGGCACTAGCTCAAACCCCTCAACCCGCGTCTGAATTTATCTCCGCCCAAACGGGCTTTACGGTGGTTGAGCCTTTTTATGCTTACTTTGTTGCTGGTGGAGGTGAGGCGCGGTACGGCGCGCCGATTACGAATCAATACTATGATCAAAATTTGGGGTTGATGGTGCAATACTTTGAAAAGGTTCGGATGGAGTTTCATCCAGGCAACCCGCCTGAGTTTCAAGTTTTGTTAGGCTTACTTGGCGAGGAGATGAATAAGCGGCAGTTGCCCATTCCCGTCAGCCAAATTCCGGCCCCGAACGACCCCAACTGCCGATACTATCGTGAAACCGGCCACACCGTCTGCCACAAGTTCTTGGAATACTATGACCAAAACGGTGGCCTCAATATGTTTGGCTATCCGATTACGGAATTTGTGGTGGAAGGCAACCGCATTGTGCAATACTTCCAACGCGCACGGATGGAATGGCACCCCGAGCGCCCGATTGGCCAACGTGTGCAGTTAGCCGATTTAGGTGAAATCTATTTCACACTCACGGGCGGCAACCCGCTTCTGCGCACGCCCAGCCCCAACAGCGCAAGCGCCGGAACCCCCATCACTCTGCTCCGTGTACGGGCCAACCTGGCAGACCAGGTGGTGCCTAAGAATACCCAGCACTCATTAAAAGTAACGGTGCATGATCAACTCTTTCGGCCTGTGGAGGGCGCGGGCGTAAAACTAGAAGTGTACTATCCCACGGGCGTCAAAACCTTTAATTTGCCGTTGACGGATGCCACCGGCGCAACCCGTTTCAGCTTTAATGCTGGCTCGGCCACCGCGGGCACGGTTGTGCGGATTCGGGTGATAGTGATTTACGGCAGTCTCACCGGCATCACCCGCACCGATTACTTGGTGTGGCACCACTGATCCATCACACATTCACCCTTTAGCCCGCCGCCCGGCGGGCTTTTTTGTTTGGGTGTTCGGTGGGCAAGGTTGCGTTTATAATCCCGCCGAACCACCTTCTCTTGGAGCCAATCGCCCATGTCTGTCCCGTTTACGATTCTGTTCATCACCAGTGAATTCAAAGGCGTGGTGGCCATTCAGGAGGCCAAGCGGCAGGGATGCCGCACCTACTTACTCGCGCACCAAAAAGATCAGCACGCCGAATGGCCGCGCGAGGCTTTGGATGAAGTTTTCTTCATGCCCAATCTGCTCCACCTGCGCGAGGTGATAAACGCCGTAAGTTATCTGGCCCGCGCCCGCGCCATTGATTTTATTTTTCCGTTGGATGATTTTGAAGTGGTGACGGCGGCAGAATTGCGCGAACACTTCCGTATGCCGGGTTTGCCCGTTTCGGTTGCCAAACACTTCCGCGATAAGTTGGCGATGCGGCAAGTGGCGCGTGACGGGGGCATCCCGGTGCCGGATTTCTCCGGCATTTTCAATCATGAACGATTGCATCACTTTATGCAGACTACGCCCGGCCCGTGGTTGCTCAAACCGCGCGGCGAGGCCAGTTCTGCCGGCATCCAAAAGATTTATCAACCGGATGAATTATGGCCCGCGCTGGAAGCGCTAGGCGATGACCAATCCTTCTTTTTGCTGGAAAAATACCTGCCCGGTGATGTGTTTCATGTAGACTCATTGGTGGATGAGGGCGAGGTGATTTTTTCCGTGGCCAGCCAGTATGGCCGTCCGCCGCTGGACGTGTACCACAGCGGCGGCGTCTTCTACACCCGCGCCATGGACCGCGCCGCACCAGAGACGCAAGCCTTGTTGGAATTCAACCGTGAACTGCTGAGAGTGCTGGGCCTGCCGCGGGGAGCCACACACGCCGAGTTTATCCGTGCACAGGCCGACGGGCAGTATTACTTTTTAGAGTGTGCGGCGCGGGTGGGCGGGGCCAACATCTCTGATGCGATTGAGTATGGCACGGGCGTGAACTTATGGGCGGAGTGGGTGAAGCTGGAACTGGCGCACTTGCACCGCCAAGAATACTTTTTGCCGGAGATGCGCGAGGGCTATTTTGCGGTGATGAATTGCCTCGCCCAGCAGGAGTGGCCGGATTTGTCCGGCTACAATGAGCCGGAGGTGGCGTGGAAGCTAGCCAAAAAACACCACGCCGGCCTCATCCTCACCACCCCCTCAGCAGAGCGGCTGACGCAGTTAATAGATGACTACACAGCCCGTTTCAGCCGAGATTTTCTGGCCGTTCTGCCCGCGCGCCATACCTTGCGTGAATAAACTCGAATTGCATGAATATTCTCTTAATTCATGCAAGTCATGTTGGCCGTTTAGCGGCTATCTTGAAAGTCACTCCCTAAATAATTAGGCCTTGCGCGTTTGAGGGCCTCTGGCATAATTCCCCTGCGCCCTAGAACGGGCGCACGCTCACGTTGAGCGTCCACTTTATTCTCAAGGGCCGCTGTGTGGCTCGAAAGGATGAACCCCCATGTCTGCAAAAAACTTATTCAATGCCCGCGCCAAGTTAGGTGATTTTTATATTTATCGCCTTGAAGCGCTGGCGCAAGCCGGGCTGGCTCCCAATTGGGAGCGCCTGCCTTTCTCCATCCGCATTCTGCTGGAGGCCGTTCTGCGCAATTGCGATGGCTATTTGGTGACTGAGGACGATGTAAAACGGGTGGCGAATTGGAACGCGGCCAGCCCGGCGCAAACCGAATTGCCCTTTTTGCCCGCGCGCGTGGTAATGCAGGATTTTACCGGCGTACCGTGTGTAGTGGATTTGGCCGCCATGCGCGACGCCGTGAAGCGGCTGGGCGGCGACCCTAAGAAAATTAACCCGCTGGTGCCGGTGGACTTGGTGATTGACCATTCGGTGCAGGTGGATTACTTCGGCAGTGAGTTGGCCCTCCTCCGCAACGCACAGTTGGAGTTTGAGCGCAACCGCGAGCGCTATGAATTTCTCCGCTGGGGGGCGCAAGCCTTTGATAACCTGCGTGTGGTGCCGCCGGCTACGGGCATTGTGCATCAGGTGAATTTGGAATACCTGGCGCAGGGCGTGCTCAGCCGGCCAGAGGATGATGGCCGCGTGTTGTTTCCCGATACACTCGTTGGCACAGATTCTCACACCACCATGATTAACGGCTTGGGCGTGTTAGGCTGGGGCGTGGGCGGCATTGAAGCTGAGGCCGTGATGCTGGGTCAGCCGCTGTACATGGTCACGCCGCAAGTTATTGGCTTTAAGATGACGGGCCAACTGCGCGAAGGCGTGACGGCCACCGACTTGGTGCTGACCGTGACCCAAATGCTCCGCAAGAAGGGCGTGGTGGATAAGTTTGTGGAATTTTATGGCTCCGGCTTATCTTCCATGAGCTTGGCAGACCGCGCCACCATTGGCAACATGGCTCCCGAATATGGCGCCACTTGCGGTTTTTTCCCCACCGACGACGAGACGCTACGTTACCTGCGCAACACGGGGCGGGGCGCTTCGGCTGATTTGCTGGAACGTTACGCCAAAGAGCAAGGTTTGTTCCGCACCGATGCCTCGCCCGACCCGATCTTTACGGATGCGCTGGAACTTGACCTGAGCACGGTAGAGCCCTCGCTGGCTGGCCCCAAACGCCCGCAAGACCGCGTGGCGATGCGTGAATTGAAAACCGTCTTCCGTAAATCGTTGAGCGCGCCGGTGAAGGAACGCGGCTTTGGTTTGCCGGAAAATGAACTTGGCAAGACTGTGGCTTTAGGTAATGGTCAATCAGGAATCAACCAGCCACACTCCCAAATGGCGCATGGCTCGGTGGTCATTGCGGCCATTACCTCTTGCACCAACACCAGCAACCCTAGCGTGATGTTGGGCGCAGGTTTGGTGGCCAAGAAGGCGGTGGAGAAGGGCCTGCAAGTGAAACCCTATGTGAAGACTAGCCTTGCGCCCGGCTCTAAAGTGGTGACGGAATATCTGCAAAAGAGCGGCACTTTGCCGTATTTGGAGCAACTGGGCTTCAACGTAGCGGCGTACGGTTGCACCACCTGCATCGGCAATAGCGGCCCCTTGCCCGAAGCAGTGGCGAAGGCGGTGACGGAGGGCAACTTGGTAGCCAGCGCAGTGATTAGCGGCAATCGTAACTTTGAAGGCCGCGTTCACCCGAACGTGAAGGCCAACTTCCTCGCCAGCCCGCCGCTGGTAGTAGCGTATGCCCTGGCCGGCACGACGGATATTGATCTTTCCACCGAGCCGTTGGGTACGGGTAAAGACGGTCAGCCGGTCTATCTCAAAGATATTTGGCCCTCGCAAAAGGAAGTTTCCGATGCGATTGCCTCTTCCATTGATGAGAGCATGTTTAACAAGAGCTATGGCAATGTCTTTGATGGTAACCCAGATTGGAACGCCATTCCGGTGAGCGGCGGCGAGTTGTATAGCTGGAACGAAAATTCCACCTACATCCAAAACCCGCCGTTCTTTGAAACGCTAACGCTTGAACTTAAACCGTTGAGTGAAATCAGGGGCGCGCGGGTACTGGGGTTGTTTGGCGATAGCATCACCACGGATCACATCTCGCCGGCGGGCAACATTGCTAAGAACTCTCCGGCAGGGCAATACCTCATTGCCAACGGCGTGGAGCCGAAGGATTTTAACCAATACGGCACGCGGCGCGGCAATGACCGAGTAATGACGCGAGGCACATTTGCCAACATTCGTATTAAGAATTTACTGCTGGGCGGTGAGGAGGGAGGAAACACCCTGTACTTCCCCGGCGGTGAAAAGATGAGTATTTATGATGCGGCGCAGAAATACAAAGAAGCCGGTGTGCCGTTGATTGTTTTGGCCGGCAAGGAATATGGCACCGGCTCCTCGCGCGATTGGGCGGCGAAAGGCACGCTGTTGTTAGGCGTGAAGGCCGTGATTGCCGAGAGTTTTGAACGCATCCATCGCTCCAATTTGGTAGGCATGGGCGTTCTGCCGTTGGTGTTCCAAGACGGTCAGAACGCAGAGAGTTTAGGCCTGACGGGGCGCGAACGCTTTGATATCCTCGGCATCAGCGATGACATTCAGCCGCGCCAGGAATTAAAGGTGGTGGCCACCGCGGATGATGGCAAGGTGACGGCGTTCACCGTTATTGCGCGGCTGGATACACCGGTGGATGTGGACTACTACAAGAATGGCGGCATTCTGCAAACAGTGCTCAGGAATTTGATGAAGGCGTAAATTTAGCTGAACAATTCAAAATGAGCGGCAGGCTTTTAGCCTGCCGCTCGGCTATGGAGGCCAGTGTGTATTGTCGCAATCGCTCAAGCTCGCTCGCCAACTTCATCATCGTGCCTATTTTTTTACTGGTGGGCTTGGGGCTGTGCGCCGGAGGCGGCTATTGGGGCTGGCTAACGCGAGATTTTGTTCAGAATGCCGCTATTGCGCCGGGCACAGTGGTGGAGTTGACGCGGCATTCCGATAGCGATGGCGTTTCTTACAGCCCGGTGGTGGAATACACCCTGCCGAGTGGCCGCACGGTGCGCTTTGAAGAAGATGTGAGCAGTAGCCCGCCCTCTCATCACGTGGGCGAGAGCGTAGAAGTTTTTTACAACCCCGAAAACCCCAGTGAGGCGCGTATCAATAATACCTTTACCCTGTGGTTTGGGCCGGGTTTACTGGTGAGCATCGGGTTTTGCTTTAGTAGCATTTCGCTCTTAATCGGCGTGGGGGCGTTGTTCGCTTTTCTGCGCGGGCGTTAGGCCGTTAGCCTCCCACGGTAATGTAAAACGGAAGATAGCGCCACGCCCCGGTTGGCTTTCTACCGTCATTTCACCGCCGTGCGCGTTCACTAAACTTTTGGCAATCGCCAAGCCTAACCCACTGCCCGGCGAATCTTCCGCTTTATAGAAACGGTCAAAGACTTGAGGCAGGGCTTCGGGCGAGAGGCCGGGGCCTTTATCTTGAACGCTAATTTGCACGGCGGTTGCTTCTAACGCGGCCCGTACCGTGATGGCGCTATGGGCTGGCGCGTACCGCAGGGCATTGGCGATTAAGTTAGTAAGCACTTCGCGCACGCGCACCGGGTCAATCTCCAGCAACGGCAAGTCTTCCGCTATTTCACCGTTGAGCTGAACGTGAACGGCGCGGGCTTGCGCTTCAAACGTTGCCAAACTTTCGGTGATGAGGATGCCTAAATCTGTGGGTTCACGTTGCAATGGCAGGATGCCGCTTTCCGCTAAAGAGAGGGTGCGCAGGTCTTCAATTAGGCGGGCCAGCACGCGGGTTTCTTCCAACACTGAGGTCAAGTGGGCGTCATCGCGGGCGTACACGCCATCCAGCATCGCCTCCAAATTTCCCTGAAGTACGGCCAGCGGCGTGCGGAGTTCATGCGTTACATCGGCCAAGAGCCGCCGCCGCTGAACGTCGTTGGCTTGCAAACGGGCCGTCATCGCGTTGAAGGCGCGGGTTAGGCCCCGCAAATCGCGTGGGCCGCGCTCAGCCACACGCACGCCGTAATCTCCAGCTTCCACCCGCTCAGCGGCTTCCATCAAATCTCGCACGGGGGTGGCCACGCGCCGCACGCTAAATGCCACCAGCGTGACGACGCTCAATACAATGATGCCTGCTAGTAAAGGGCCGGCCAGCCGCCCTACACCCGGTATCATCCAGGGCATAACGTGTGGGCCGCCGGGGCCGAACGGACGCGGCTCATCGGGCCAGCCGAGGCCAATGATGGTGAGCCAGAAAGCAACCGTACACGCGCTACTAATTAGGATAAAAAAAAAGAAGGGGATGAATAACCAGCGCCACCACCAGCCCCGCGCACGCCCACGGCGCGGCGGCCATGGCTCAGTCTCGGGCCACCAATTGGGTTTGTGGGCAGGGTGGGTGGAAGGCATTAGTCTTCGGCAAATTTATACCCAACGCCATACACGGTCAGTACGTACTGCGGCTGGCGCGGGTCAGGTTCTAATTTTCGGCGGATGTTTTTGATGTGCGCATCAATGGCCCGCTCATAACTTTCCACCGCTACGCCGCGCACGGCATCCAACAATTGCGCGCGCGTAAACACCCGGCCCGGCTGGGCGGCCAGCGCCGCTAGCAATTGAAATTCAGTCGGCGTGAGTTCGATGGCCTGTTCGGCGCGCGTCACGCGCAAACGGGGCACATCTAGCGTCACTTCCCCCACACGAATAATTTCGGTTGGGACAGGGCCGGCCTCCGCGCGGCGCAGAACGGCGCGCACACGGGCTACCAACTCTTTCGGGCTAAATGGCTTAACGATGTAGTCATCCGCACCAAGCTCCAGCCCCACCAATTTATCACTTTCTTCACCGCGCGCCGTGAGCATGATGATGGGTAAATGCGAGTCTTTGCGGATTTCGCGCGTCACATCCAGGCCATCCTTTTTCGGCAGGCCCAAATCTAGCACCACTAAATCCGGCTTTTCAGTTTTGATGAGGGCAAGGGCGCTCAGCCCATCATGGACCGCCAGCGCGCGGAAGCCTGCGTTTTCTAAGTAATCGCGCGTTAGTTGCGTAATTTTGGTTTCGTCATCCACCACGAGGATGGTCTTCATGAGAGCAGTTTAACCATAAAAACCGAAAGGGCGCAAAGACAATAGTTCAAGCCTTGCGCTAGGTCTGAGCCGGCGCAAGGCTTACGTGTGGTTGTGCGACTTGAATTATTGAGAAGATTGTTGCCCACTGCCAGCGCTGGGGGCGGGTTCGCCTCCGCTGCTGTGTGCTTGCTTATGCCATTCGTCAAACTTCTCGCGGCCACGCTGTTCCCATCCGCCCGGCCCGCCACCCTGCCAACCCCAGTGCCGCCAGCCAAACACGCCGCGCAACAAAGCCAAGACGAGGAAGAAGAACAGCACAGGGACGAGACAGCTTAAGAAGCCGAAGCCGCCAAACGGCCGCCAGCCCCAACCTAGGTGTGGGCCAAAGCCCCAGCCCGGCCCGCCGCGCATCATCCACTGGCCCATGCCGCCGGGCCGCGCGCCTTCTTCAGCCAGCCGCGCCCACTCTGGGGATTGGGCAACACCATAAGCCACGCCAGCATTAAAGAGCGCAAAACCGGCGGCCACTAACACGGCGGTCACAACTAGCGCCAGCACTACCCTAAAAACAATTGATCTGTTCATACAATGAGACTCCTAAATTGAACTTGCGCCTAGTATTGATTTAGATTGTGAATTGACTGTGAAGGCAAAGCGGAGGAGTTGTATCAGCTTTTAGCAAAGGCGTGTGCCGGATATAATCCTCTCTCAGGAGTTGCCATATGAAACTCAATCGGGGTATAAAACTCTTAATCGGTATTGTTACAGCATTAACTTGGATAATGCCGCTCGTGACAGTAATGCTGTGGTTCCTGACGTTTGTTGGGTTGTTTCTCCTCACAGCTATTGCTTGTCCAAGCTCAGGGCCATGTAATCCTCCGCCAGCTTTAGGTCTGTTGTTTCCCGTTTTGTGGTTCGCGTTTATTTTTGTATTTATGCTCACGATTTTCATTTCTATCATTTTGCGTGTTTTTTATCATGTACACATTATATTGAATAAAACAGCTTCGGACATGTTTCGGGTTTTTACCACTATTGGCATGATGTTTGTTCCGTTCATTGCTGAACCCCTCTACTTTTACGCCTGCATTTGGCAAGACGAGCCGCCAGAGTGGGCGAAGCCAGCCACAACTTGAGTTAAAAAATCTTTCATTCGCCCGTAGCCGTTCTATCCGTTTCAAAGTCCCTCCAAAACTGGAGACTCCCATGCTCAACAAAGCCCAAGAAATCAAACCCTTCATCGTTCGCTTGCGGCGCACTATCCATCAGCGGCCAGAGTTGGGCTTCCACGTGCATGAAACGGCGGCGTTGGTGGCGCGCACGCTGAATGAATTGGGGCTGGAGGCGCAAACCGGCGTGGGCAAAACCGGTGTGGTGGGCTACATCGGGGAGGGGGAGGGGCCAGTGGTGGCCCTCCGAGCGGATATGGATGCTTTGCCGATTCTGGAAGCCAACGAGGTGGAATATAAATCTCAGAACCCGGGCAAGATGCATGCCTGCGGCCATGATGCGCACACGGCCATGCTGTTGGGGGCCGCGCGGCTTCTTTCGCAAGAGAAATTCAAGGGGCAAGTGCGGCTTCTGTTTCAACCCTCAGAAGAAAATTTTGATGAAGAAGGCGTGAGCGGCGCGCCGCGCATGATTGCCGATGGCGCGTTGAAAGGTGTTGACCGGGTGATTGCTTTGCATGTGGATGGCTCACTAGAGGCCGGCACCATTGGCATTGAGAGCGGCAAGGTTGCGGCGGCGGTAGATACGTTTCAGGCCACCATCAAAGGCGCGGGCGGCCACGGCGCGCGCCCACACACTACACTAGATCCTATTTGGCTAACGGCGCAGGTGTTGAACGCGCTCTACGCCGTGCCCTCCCGCCGCATTGACCCGTTTGAGCCGAATGTGCTGACGGTGGGCGTAGTGCAGGGCGGCACGGCGGAAAATGTGATTCCGCCCGCAGTGTTTATTGAAGGCACTCTGCGGAGCATGACGCCGAAAACGCGCGCGAATTTGCACAAAGAAGTGGAACGCTGTATGAACGTGGCGCGTGGCCTCGGCGGCGATTACGAACTCAAGATTATTCAAGGCTACCCGCCAATGGTTAATGATGCGGGCGTGTGCGAGTTAATGCGGCAAGTGGGCGGTGAAATGCTGGGCATAGATAAGCTAGCGCCGCGCGAGCCCAGTATGGGCGCGGAAGATTTCAGCTACATGCTAGAGTTAGCGCCGGGGGCGATGTTTCGGCTGGGCACGCGTAAGCCGGGCGGCGCGCCGCGCTACGTGCACACGCCGGATTTTGATATTGATGAAGATGCGTTGCCAATTGGCTCGGCTATGTTGGCCGCCACCGCTTTGCGGCTATTGAAGGAAATGGGCCGTTAAGTTAACGGGCTTCGTAAAATTGAATCAACGGCCCGGCCTTCACGCTGGCCAACGGCGCTAATTCGCCAAACTTATCTTCCAGCGTAAGCACCGTCACCATTTGATAAAGCGTAGCCTCCCCAACCACCTCCGGTGGGACGGCCAGTTTGTGGCAATAAGTGGATTGACCAGGTATCACGGCCACCTTCTCCGGCCCAGCCGGCGGCACGGAAATTTCCGGCTGGTGCATAAGGGGTTTGAGGAAAACTTGCACCAACCACTGGCCGACTACGGGCCAGTTTTGCCCACTCTCCAACATCCAATCTATCTTCACATACCACGCGTGGCGGCGCGGCAGGGCCAGTGTAGGAGCACGGCTCTCACATTCAAACACCTGTGCCGAAAGTTTAGGACATAAGGTGGGCGCTGTATACAACATGTGGTTAGCTGAAAGAATGATGTATGAGAATTAACGCGCTCCAGCAAGGCTTTACGGTGCAATTTTAGATTTAAAACAAAACGCGCTGACCAACGGCCCGCGCATTTTGTTTTCTTGTAGATTGAGGCAAAAGTCACATATGCACTCGAAACGTCTCAAACTGCCAAACGTCCTCATCCGTCGGGCGGCCTAAATTGTTCCAGCGCTCAAACGGGTCAAAGCGGTTTTTGAGGGGCGTCCAATCCGTTGGAATGGAAGGGCATGGGCCAAGATAGGGGTTTGCCACGTTCAACACGTCCCGATGCGGCAAATCGTCCGGCACGCACACACCTTGTTTGGGGTTGCGGATCATCCAAAATACCGCGCCCAGCACAGAGGCGGCCACCTGCAACGTAGTGGCGTTTTGGCCCGGCACCAGCCGCCGCGCTTCATGAATATCTAACTGCGAACCCGTCCACCAACCGGTGAGATCATGGCCTAATAGCAAAACGCCCAACTCATCCATGCCGCTGATGATTTCATCATTCATAATGCGTTGTTTGGATTGCATTTCACAGCCCCGCATCTTGAGTTCATGCAAAGAGGCAATGGCGGCATCGGTGGGTAAATAGGCGTAATGCACGGTGGGGCGGTAGATGGGTTTGCGGCCATACTCTGCGTTCTCCCACACCGTCAAATGGTCACAAATGGTAAAGGCTTCGCCATGCCGCACCACCATGCCAATGATTTCGCCGCCCAGCGGCACCCATGAGCGAACATAGGTGTTCATGCCCATGTGAGCCAGACAAATTTGGTTGCACGGGCCATAATGATGCACGTGCGCGCCGGGCGGCAGTTTCTTTTCGTGCGTGCCCCAGCCCATTTCAGCGGGCGCTACGCCTTCTTCATGGAACCCGGCCACGCTCCACGTGTTCACAAATTCATCCACTTCTTTCGGTTTATCGCTAATCTGCGTATCGCGCTCGGAGATGTGAATGACTTTGGTGCCGGTGGTGAACGCCAACTGCGGGAAGTTTTCATCTGCCAGGGCGCGCTCCAGCGCCGTTTTCCGCGCGGCGTCCAGCGGCAGGCCTTGCTTCAGCATCGCGTTGGCAATATCCAGCAGAGCTACTTTTGTCCAGTGACTTACCAAGCCCGGGTTCGCGCCGTGTTCCACCACTGCCGTGGCGCCCTTCTCGCTCCAGCTATCGCGCAAACGACGCAAGCGCATGTGGCGCACGTACAGCGTCCGGTCAGCGGGCGGCGTAGCGCCTGCGTCTTCATACGGGTCCCACAACTCTACTGAAGTGTTGAGGTACAACACATTTTGGTCATGGCACCATTGAATGATGTCATTACAGTCAATATTCCACGCCAAATCAATGAGCAAATCGCCCGGCCCCACATACTGCCCTAGTAAGTTAGCCATATTCTCTTTGGTCACTTGGGCTTGCACGTAGTTTGCGCCGGCGGCCAGCGTGTTAGGAATGATGTGCCGCAGGTCGGCAAAATCCATAATGGTCAGCTTTGAAAAATCCATCTCAAAGTGGCGCAAAATGAGCGGCTGAAGGCACTGTGACACGGAGCCACAGCCCAAAATCAGCACGCGCCCGGGGAACGAAATCTTCATTGAAAAATCTCCTCTACATTGAAATAGGCGGGCTGGTGAAAAGTAAAGAGCCGAGACCCCAGCGGCCTATGCGCTGGAAGCTCGACTCAATTATGGTTCCCAGACCATCCTCAACAGCCCAGTACGGCATGATTATACTCAGCGTGGCGAGGAGTCAAGGGTGGCAGTGGCGGCACAGCCACCAACGAAGCCCAACACGCTCAGCCTGCACAACGTGCGCGCTCTCCGGTAGGATTAAGGCGATTGAGGATAAAACTGTTTATGTTGCAATTAAAGTTTTGGCGAAAATTTATGTGGGTGATGGCAGTGCTGGTTTTGAGCGGCGGCGTGGCGGCCAGCGTACAAGCGCAGGGTAGCTACACGCTTTATCTGCCCTTGGTTAAGCGGAATTACTTTTACATTTCGCCGTTTGCGCAGGAAGTCCTTACGCTCACTAACCAGCATCGCGCCACAAAAAGTTGCCCTCCTTTGACCATGAATCATAAACTCTATACTTTAGCGTATAACCATAGCCAAGATATGGCGCTCAATGATTTTTTTAGCCACACCAGCCCTACACATGGTGGGGTGGACGCCCGTTTAGCGGCTGTTGGTTATACCTGGTCTGGCTGGGCTGAGAATATTGCGGCTGGATATTCCACCTCCTCAGATGTAGTGACCGGATGGCTTAACAGCCCCGGGCATCGCGCCAATATTGAGAATTGTTTCTTAACTGAGATTGGGGTGGGATATTTCTATCTGCAAAATGATACGGGCAGTATCAACTACCATCACTATTGGACGCAGACGTTTGGGCGGCCGTAAGGCGTTTCGCGAAACGCCCTACGGTTCCGAACGTTGGGAATAAAGGCCGATGCCGGCCACAATCATCATCACCCCAACAGCTACGCCCCAAGATTGCACCGGGCCAAAAAACGGGCGTTGTTGGCCAAAGTGCGTGCCGATGCCAATCACATCGGCCATGCCGGTGGCCCACGCGATGACGATGCCGGTGGCCATCAACCGCAGGCCAATATCCTCCCGCAAACGCGGCGGTTGAGCGCGGTGCCGCGTGGCATACATATACACATACGCCCCCAGCGTCATGAAGGACAGGCCCACCAGCAAAGCCGCGATTTGTAAAATGCCAAAGCCGCTGGTGAAATCTAAGCTAAAAAACTCCGGGTAAACACCCACCAAAAAAACCACAAAGCTAAGCGCCACCAGCACTGCGCCAAAACGCGCCAGGAGGCTATTTTTTGAATGACGGCTCATGATTAGCATGATACTCCAGCCCGCTTATTTTGGCAGGCCGCGCCGAAGCACCGCCAGCCAGTTGCCGCTAAAAATCGCCGCAATATCTTTCTCACTGTAACCGCGCTCGGCCAGCTTGGGGGCCAGCTTTTGTAAATCCGCAATCGTATCAATCTCAGCCGGGGTGCTCTCTACACCAAAGCCGCCGTCAAAATCAGAGCCGAGGCCCACATGCGCGGCGTTGCCCGTTACTTGGCAAATGTGGTCAATGGCCGCCACCACATGGTTGAGCGTGACGCGGGCTTTGCCATCCGTGGGTTGCCAATCGGTGAGGAAGCGGTTGTATGGCGCCACGCCAATCACACCACCGCGGCCCGCCAGCCGCCGAATCATCTCATCTGATAAATGCCGTTCTGGGCGGGCGGGGCGTTTGTGCAAAGCGCGAGGGTTGGCATGCGTGCAAACGGCCACGCCGGGGAAGCGGTCACAGGCTTCCAGAAAAGATTCATCGGAGCAGTGCGCCAAATCCAGCATCAATCCCAAATCGGCCATCACGTTAAGGAGTTGGCGGCCCTCCGGTGTGAGGGGGCCGGGTGCGCCCGTGCCGCCCGCATAACGCGTGCCGCTCCAGGCCAACCCCACCAGCCGCACACCGCGCTCCATCCACCACTCGGCTTCTTTGGGTTCACGGATGCCGTCCGCGCCCTCCATCAGCGGCACAATGCCCACGCGGCGTTTGGCGAAGTCATCGCCTTGCCAAGTGCTCAGCACGGCTTCTAAATCCTGTTGGGAACCAATCAGCCGGAAGGCTTCATGCTCATCCGCCAACCGCGCGTAGTAATCTAATTGTTTGGCGTATTGTTTGTGCGCTTCATTGGCATCGGCGTAGAACAGCGTTTCCCAATCTCCCGTTCTAAAGCGTTTGGGAGCGGCATACAGCGTGCCAAAAATCACGCCCACATGACCCAGCAAAAAATCTGCAAGGCCGAGCAAGGTATTGCCGTTGCGGGCTACAACGGGGCTTCCTTTTTCTAGTTCACGCGTCGCCATCGCTGGCCGCGCATAATTCCGCCCAAAGCTCAGGGCGTTGTAGGCTAAATCCAAGTGAGCGTCAACGATGAAATGCATGGGAGTTGAGGGACGGAAGGGAAACTGGGAAAAGGGTTTCCCTATTTCCCCAGTTTCCTGTTTTCTAATTGCGCTTTAATTTCTGCATGTTTTTGTTTATTGATGGGGTAGAGATATACGGCGAGAAAACTGAGTAGGATGATGGTAGCTCCGGCTGGGCCAACCAAAAAGCGCAAAGCCGAAAGTACGCTCTCTGGCTGAACGGGCACGGCTTGGCCCGGTTCGGCGGGGATGTAACCAGCCCACGCCAACACTTGCGCGGAGATGAACAGGCCGAGTGATAGGCCAAGTTTTTGCAGAAAGACGAAGAAACCGTAAAACACGCCTTCGCGCCGCTGGCCGGTTTCTAACTCATCCAACTCCACCACATCCGGCAACATGCTCCATGGGATGAGGTAACACACCGCTACGCCGATGCCGGCCACAATGGCAATGAAAGTAAGCAAGGTGGTTTGGCCCGGCTGAACAAAATACAGCCCAATTAGCACTACCACAAAAATGCCCGCTCCGATGTAATACACCACTTGTTTGCCCAGCCACTCGCTCACCCGCGTCCAAATCAGCACCCACACAAACGCAGAAAACTGAAGCGCCAGCAAAATCAAGCCAAAGTCTTGCACGTTGATGCCCACCCAATCTCGCGCGTAGATAAACAAATTGTTCTGCACAAACTGAATAGTGAGCCACGAGAGCAAGTAGATGATGGTGACCAGCACAAACGGGCGGTTGCGAAAGGCGATGAGGAGGCCCTGAAAAAAGCCCGGCCCGTCGTCTTTTTGCGCGGCTGGCACTTGGGGCGGCTCCTTTGTGCCCGCAAATGTAAGCAAGAGGCCGGCCACGCTAATCACTGACCAGATGAACAAACTGACGGCGTTGCCAATGGCCGGTTGGTTGGGGAACGCGCCCACAATTTGCGTGTGGAAGAAAGCGGCCAGCACGCCGCCCAAAATTGAAAAGCTGAAGCGAAAGGCGTTCAGGCTGGTGCGCTCATCATAATCCGAAGTCAGTTCAGCGGTGAGGGCGGTGTAGGGCACGCCCACCACGGTGAGGGCCGTATCCAGCAGAAGGGCTACCACGAGGTAGTACCAAAACTTGCCGCTATCATCTAATGGCGGCACCACCCAATTTAGAAAGAAAGCAAGGCCAAACGGCACTGCACCAAATAGCAACCACGGGCGGCGGCGGCCCATCAAGCTATTGGTTTTATCCGTCAGCCAGCCCACCAACGGGTCATTCACCGCATCCCAAATTTTAACGATGAGGAAAATCCAGCCTGCGATATCAGGTTTCAGGCTGGCGACGTTAATCAGAAAATCCAACAGAAAGAAGCCGTTGATGCTGGCTACCATCGCCGGGCCAAGATCACCCGCGCCAAACGCCAGCTTGGTTTTGAGAGAGAGTTTTTCTGGTTTGGCCGCCATACTTTCTCCAGTTTTAAGTTGCATTAGGCAAATTTCGCGAAAGACAAGCGCATGTCGCTCGCTACCAAAGTTTAGCTTTGCAGGTCAATGGCTAATTTACGCCACGCGGCGTCTTCGGTGTTGGGCGTAAAGGGGCGATAGAGCGTAACACGCTCCAGCACACCTGCATAGCGCGCCCGCAACGGCTCCGCCAATTCGGCCAGCGGCGCTTCCACGGCGAAGGCGCTGAGCATTTCATCACTCACCAGCTTGGGCATCTGCGCCCACTCACCGCGCGCCGCCAAGCCGGAAAGTTGCTCGCCAATTTCTGCCCAGCCGTGATGCTCTAGCACGGGCCGGTAAGAGGGCGTGGAGGCGTAGAAAGAAACTTGTTGGCGCGCATACTCACGCTCAACGGGAGAGGTGATGACGAACACGGACGCCGATAGGTGGATGGGGTTGGGGCGGCCCGCGTTCGCTACGCTCGCCGCGCCGGCTTCAATAGCGGGCTTCATCACTTCCCGCAAGTAAGCGGCGGTGTGAAAAGGATGCGCGTGGAAGCCATCACACACTTCGCCGCACAACCGCGCTAGGCCGGTGTTCACGCCTGCAATGTAAATGGGGATATGTGGATGCTCAATGGGGCCGGGGTTGAAGAACGGCGTCATCAGCGTGAGCTTGAAGTATTCACCGCGAAAGTTGAGCTTCTCGCCGGTTTGCCAACTGGCCCAGATGGCGCGCAGGGCTTGCACCATCTCCCGCAATTTGTTGACTGGAGATTCCGGCCAACTCATGCCAAAGCGGCGTTCAATGTGCGGCTTTACTTGCGTGCCAAGGCCTAAAATAAAACGCCCGCGTGATTGTTGCGCTAAGTCCCAAGCGGTGTGCGCCAGCGTCATCGGACTGCGCGCAAAACCAATGGCCACCGCCGTGCCCAGCCTGACGCGCTCCGTATGTTCCGCCGCCAGCGTTAGCGGCAGAAACGGGTCATGCTGAGTCTCGCTCGTCCATAGCGCATCAAAGCCAATCTGCTCGGCGGCGCGGGCTAGGGCGGGCAACTCCCCCAGCCAGCTAGACATGAAGGCAACGTCAAGTTTCATAAGTAAATTGTGTGAGCGGGAAGATGCCTGATTTTACCGCTCAACAGCCACTTGCGGGGCAGAAACGCTGAACTCGTTGAAAAGCGTTAATGACGCTGAGTTGCTACATCCGCGCAATGAGCGGCAATCTGCGTTATCAGCGTTCCAAAGGGCTTAAGCGTTGGCGTGTCCCGCAAACGCCATCGTATAAAGCTCAAAGTAGCGGCCCCGCTTTTCCAGTAGTTCAGTGTGTGAGCCAATTTCCACAATCCGGCCCTTATCCATCACCACAATCTTATCGGCTTTGGTAATGGTGCTCAGGCGGTGGGCAATTACAAACGCTGTGCGGTTATGGCGGAGCTTCTCCAGCGCGGCTTGGATAATGCGCTCCGTTTGCGTATCCACGCTGGAAGTGGCTTCATCCAAAATCAAAATGCGCGGGTCTGCCAGCAAAGCGCGGGCAAAGCTGATGAGTTGCTTTTGGCCGCCGGAAAGGATAGCGCCGCCCTCACCCACGGTGGTTTCATAGCCCTTTTCCAGCGCCTGAATAAAGTCATGCGCGCCCACGGCTTGGGCGGCGGCCTCCACAGCGGCTTGGTCAGCGTCCAAGCGGCCATAGGCAATGTTCTCGCGCACGGTGCCCGAGAAGAGGAACGGCTCCTGAAGCACCACGCCCATTTGGCGGCGCAGGGAGGCCTGCGTGACGGTGCGCACATCCATTCCATCAATCAGCAAAGCGCCGTCCGTCACATCATAAAACCGCGAGAGCAATTTGACGAGCGTGCTCTTGCCTGCGCCCGTTTCGCCCACCAACGCAATGGTTTGGCCCGGCGCTACTTTCAGTTGGATGTGTTCCAAAATGGGCACGCCATCTGCCGCGTACCTGAACGATACATCGCGGAATTCCACTTCGCCGCGAATGGGCGGCAGTTCGCGCGCGTCCGCCGCGTCTTGCACTTCTATCGGCGTATCCAAAAGTTCAAACACCCGTTCGCTGCTCACCATTGTGGCCTGAAATACGTTGTACCGTTGGGAGAGGTCGCGGATGGGGTCAAAGAAGCGGTCAATGTATAACGCAAAAGCCACCAGCGTTCCGGCGGTGAGGGGAATCTCAAAGCCAAACTGGCCGAGCAAAATTAGGCCGCCCACATACACCACCAGCGCCAGCGCCAAACTGCCAATGAAATCTACGGAGGGAAAGAACACCGAAGTGATGAGCGCGGCGTAGTTGGTGGCTTTAAGCAAATTGCCATTCACGTTCTCGGAAAAGTGTTGCAAGTTGCGTTCTTCGCGGCTAAAGGATTGCACCACGCGCACGCCCACAATATTTTCGTTGAGCACGGCGTTCACCCAACCGACGGCGGAACGCACTTGCCGGTAGCTTTCCCGTGCGCGCCGCCGGAAAATTTCCGTGGCCACAGCCATCAGCGGCAAAACCAGCAAACTCAGCAAGGTGAGTTGCCAGTTGAGCAGGAACATGGCAATCAGAATGCCAAATAAATCTATGAAATCCCGCGCCACCGCGATGATGGCCCACACAATAAACTCGCGAATGGTGGTGACGTCATTCACCATGCGCGAGACGAGGCGGCCCACGGCGTAGCGGCTGTAAAAACTCATGGCCAACGCTTGCAAATGGTCAAACAGTTGGCGGCGCAAATCATAAATAATTTGCTGGCCGGTAGCGGCCATGATGCGAATGCGGACGAAGGTGCCTATCCAAAACACTACTGCCGCCAGCACATACAGCCCCACCGCTTGCCCCAACACGGCCAAGTTGCCCTGCGCCATGCCCTCATCCAGCGCAATTTTGATGAGGTACGGCCCGGCCACATACCCAGCCATTGCCGCCGTCATGAACAGGAACGAAGCGAAGATGTTCCAGCGATACGGGCGAATGTAGCTCCACAGACGCCGCGCAATTTGCGGGTCATAGGCCTTGCCGAGGATATCGTCATCGGCGTTGGGGTTAGCGGGTGGAGCCGGTTTGGCGGAAGGTTGAGCGGGTTTGGATGCCATGATTTTTTTATTGAACCGCGAAGAAAACTTTGCGTTCTCTGCGGCGCTTGCCACCTTTAGGTGGGCGCGGTTAAGTTTCTATTTCACCGCGCTAGGCCTCAGCGGCACGGCTTGGGTATCGGGCCGCTCGGCTTTGGGGTGGCCATTGGCCTTCTCCAAGCCAGCTTCCAGCGGCTCATCCAAAAACAACATCTCACGCTGAAATTGCTCTTGGTCTTTGAGTTGTAGATTGTAAATATCTTGATACAGGCCGGGCGCTTCCACCAACTCTGCGTGCTGGCCGCGTTGCACAATGCGCCCGCCGTCCAGCACCAGAATCAAATCGGCGCGCTTGACGGTGGAGAGCCGTTGCGCGATAACAAAGGTAGTGCGGCCTTGCATCAAGGTATCTAAAGCCTGTTGAATCAAAAACTCGGTGCGCGTATCTACGCTGGAGGTGGCGTCATCCAAAATCAGGATGCGGGGGTTCATGAGCAAAGCGCGGGCAATGGCAATGCGTTGACGTTGGCCGCCGGAGAGCGTAATGCCGCGTTCTCCCACCACGGTGGCGTAGCCTTCAGGGAAGCCCAAAATAAAATCATGCGCCCGCGCGGCCCGCGCGGCGGCCACAATGTCCTCTTCGCTGGCTTCAGGCCGACCGTAGGCAATGTTTTCTCGGATGGTGGCCGAGAACAAAAGCGAGGTTTGCAGAACCAGGCCAATTTGATTTCGGAGTGATTTTAGGTTTACGTGTCGCACGTCGTGGCCGTCCATCAGCACTCGGCCAGCGCTGGGGTCATAAAAGCGTGGAATGAGGTTGATGAGGCTGGTCTTTCCACTGCCGGTTGGCCCAATCAGCGCAATGATTTGGTTGGGCCGCACTTCAAAATCAATGTTATGAAGCGCCCGTTTTTCTCCGTGATAAGAAAACGAAACATTTTCAAATTTCACTTGCCCACTGATGGGCGGCAGGGCGGGAGCGTCTGGCGCGGATTGAATCTCTTCTTCAATATCCAAAATTTCATAGATGCGTTTGCCGCCTGCCGTGGCCTCCCCAAACGCGCCAATGGCAAAACCCAGTTGTTGGGTAGGCCCGGCCAGCAGGAGCAAATAGGCGTTGAAGGCTACCACTTCGCCCAACGTCATTTCGTTGTTGATGACGGCCTGCCCCCCAAACCAAAGCACCAAGGTGGTGGCCGCCATGACTAAAATGGTCATGGTGGGCAAGTATGTACCCCAAGTGCGCACAATTAATACCCGCGCATTGTATAGTTCGCGGTTGGCGCGGGCAAATTTTTGCACTTCATGCTCATGGCGGGCAAAGGCCTTCACCACTTGTACGCCGCTGGCAAACTCCTGCACCGCCGCCGAAAGCACGCCCAGCGCCTGATCGATGCGCAGGAAAATCGGCTCCACAATTTGGCCCAAGTGAATCGAGATGAGGGTGAGGATGACCAGCGGCACGGCGCTGAGGAGGGCGAGGGTGGGGCTGGCCTGCACCATCAGCGCCACAATGCCCGCCAGCATAAATACCAGATTAAGCAAATCCGGCCCGCTTTGGCCCACAAAACGCGACAGGGCGCTCACATCTTCCGTACAGCGGCTCATCAGTTGGCCGGTGGGCGTTTGGTCATGAAAGCCAAAGTGCAAGCGTTGAATTTTGTCATAGAGCGCGTTGCGTAAATCGTACCCAGCGCGGTTGGTCAGCCATTCGCCGAGGTAGCGCCGCGCAAAACCAAACACGGCCCGCAGGAGGCCTACGCCTACAATCGTCAATGCCACGCGCACCAGCACGGCGGCTTGGCCAGACTGTAAGCCTTCGTCAATCACTTGTTGAATGAGGCTGGGGGTGACTAGGCTGGTGACCGTCACACCAATGATGCAGGCCAACAGGGCAAGGATATGCCAACGATATTGCGTCTGTGATTTTAGGAATCGATTCAGAATATGCATGCGCCGCTCCGCAAAGGGGAAGGGCGATTTTACCAGCGAGACGGGGAAACGTGAAACCGCTTGCCCTGACGAGCGAAGCTGTGCTGAAGATGGGGAAACTGCTTAATTCTCCATCACTCGCTCGGCTGTGCGCGCTTCTAGGCTCATGACTACGGGCGCGCGCGGGCGGAGGGTGATGCGGGCCTCTGGCGCAATGGGCGCGGCAGAAGCTAAGCGCAAACGGAAGTGGTGGGCCAACGTGGCCAAAAGCAGTACGGCCTCCATCTCCGCAAAGGCATTGCCGATGCAAATGCGCGGGCCGCCGCCAAACGGAAAGTAGGTGAATTTACGCCGCGCGGCTTCATTGGCCTTAGAGAACCGCGTGGGGTCAAAAATCTCTGGGTTGGGGAACCAGCGCGCATCCCGGTGAACCACATGCGGCGGCACCACAACAATGGTGCCTTTGGGTAAGTGATAGCCGCCCACTTCAAAATCTTCCAACGCCTCGCGGCCTACGGTGGGCGCGGGCGGATACAGGCGCATGGTTTCTTTCATCACCATCGCGGTGTATTCCAACTGCCGCAAATCCTCCACGGTGGGCAGACGCTTGGGCCGTAGTACGCCATCACCCAGCACCCGGTCTAGCTCGGCGTGCAATTCCGCCTCTACGTTTGGATGTTGGGCCAACAAGACCCACGCCCATGTGAGCGCGTTGGCGGTGGTTTCATGCCCGGCTAGCACCAGCGTCACGCTCTCATCCCGCAGTTGTTGGTCACTCATTCGCTCACCGTTTTCGCCCTGGGCCTCCAACAACATGGAGAGCAAATCACCCACATCGCCGCTCTGACGATGCTCAGCGATGAAGCCGTACACAATTTCATTCAGCACTGTGGTGGCCGCCTGCCCGCGCCGATGACGGGCGGTAGGCACCCACTGCGGCAACCAAATGGGGTTGTCCATCGCTTCGTCCGCCAGCTCCAAGAGCGCATTCACGGCCACACCCACGCGGTCTGCTTGGGAGGCAATTTCCGCGTTGAAGAGCGTTTTGCACACAATGCGCAGAGTCAGCCGCATCATTTCTTGGCCGAGGATGATTTCCGCGCCATCGCGCCACTCGGCTAAGTGTTGGGCGGCGTACTCCACCATTACTTGCCCGTAGCTTTGGATGCGTTTGTGATGGAAGGCCGGTTGCGCCAGTTTGCGCTGGCGTTGCCAAAACTCGCCCTCGCTAATGAGCAAGCCGTTGCCCAATAAACGCCCCAGCAGGGCGCGGTAAATCACAGATTTGCGAAACTTATGCGCCTCACTGACCAAAACTTTGTGTATATCATCCGGGTGAGAAATCAGCACTGCGCGGCGGGGGCCAAAATTTAGCCGCACCACATCGCCGTAGGTGCGCGCCGCCCAGCGCTCATATTCCAAAACGTTGGCGCGGTAATCTTTCAGGTGGCCCCAAAAGAAGCGGCCTTTGGGGGAGGGAGGGGAAGCGGGCATAGCGGTGAAAAATCCCAATCTCAAAAGCAAAATCCCAATAACTTACCCTCTAAATTTTATCCCTCAATTGGCCCTTTGGGGTTGGCCAGTTGCAGGCCGGTTTTGGTTTTGCGGAAAATGCCGCGCAGGAGGAGGGAGTTTAGAAGCTCCAATAAAGGTTCAGCCTCGGCTGGCGCACTTTCACGGTGAGTGGAGAAAAGGGCAGTGCTGTTGGTGCCTTTCAGCGGGCGGGTTTCCATCACTGTCAGCTCACACTTGGCGCTTTTCAGCTCAATCACAAGCACCACCTCTGGCGTGCCAAACAGTGTCAGGGTGGCACACGTCACATCGCCCTGAATGGGCTTGCCGGATTCATCTTCGCGGGCCATGTACATCGTTTCTTGTTGTACGTGCCAGACCGGCACAGTCTCGGTGTGCGGCTTGCCACCAAAGAGCTTGCCCAAGCCGCTAGGTGGGTGCTCCACGGTGCGTTTGGGTGGCCCACAATGCCGCGCGGCAAAATGCGCCAAAATCATCAAAACTGGTTCAAACGCGTCTAGCTTGCCGATTGGGATATGTTGGCCAGGGGTTAGCGTAGCGGGCTGTTGGGCGCGCAAACGTTCGTACAGGGCTAAATCTTTAAAATAATCTGGATGATTAAGGATGCGCTCGGCGGCCAACAATGGCTCAAAAAAATCAGCTTGGCCGCGTTGCAAAATGCCGGGCCGTATCCCCTTTATCAAGTGGCTCAGAAGATCTTCATCGGTGGCCAAATCTTCATCCCGCAGTTCGCGGGCTAAGGTCACAGCCAAGGTAAGATGCTCCATCGCTTTGAAGAGTCGGTCTTGATTGGCCTGCGATTGCGCCAAGAGACGGCGGCAATTTAGCTCTAAATGTTGGTCACCAGAGGTCTGTGCCGCCGCGAGTGTTTTCTCGCCCACGTTTTCTAACTCAAACCACTGTTGACGGTGTTGGTAACCCAGCAGTTGTTGCCACCGCACGCCTCCGGCCAGCGGGCGGTGATTGGAACGCTCGTACAATTCAATGGAACGGTCGTAGTAAAGTTTGGCTTGCTCCAAATTGTTTTGTCGGTCATAGGCAATGGCGATGGAAGTGTAGATGTTGGCGAGCTTGGGGAGCACCGGCTCGTTCTCTGGAAATAAAACGGTCACACCCTCCGGCAAATACTGCGCCCACTTTTTTGCGTGTTCACGCGCGGTGGGCGTTTCGGGGTTAGGGTTGAGTTGCGGAGCGGAGCGGAGCATGGCCTCCACGCGGAAATACCACTCCAACGCTTTATCAAACGCTTTGCGGCTGGCTTCGCAAAAGCCTAGCCCCATCCAAATGCCGGCCACTTGATCCACCATCAGCAGTAGTTTTTGTTGCGAGGCCGTTTGCAAGCATGCCCAATACTCTGTACGGGCCTGCTCCAGTTGCCCTTGTGCTTCCAACGCGTGGCCACGCTCAATGCGCTGTTGAAGCTCATTTATTTTTTTAGCCATTTCCGGGGGAATGGAGCTCATAACGGCCTTCCTGAAAGACTGGAGATAGTGAATTAGAAAGTAGGAAACTGAACTTGGGAAGCGAGCAGGAGTTGGAAAACCTTAAACAGTGAACGGTACAAATCTCAATGATGAGTAACTAATTCGCTAATTCTCTGTTTGGGTATTTAACTTAAACTTCAACTGCACGCGGCCTAAATTAATCACATCACCGGATTTGAGCGTTTGCCCCTCGCCGTTGATTTGGGCGAAGTTCACCCAAGTGCCGGAGGTTGAGCCTTCATCATAAATGCGGAAGACGCCCGGCTCCACTTCGGCAATGCGGGCGTGCAGGCGCGAAACGGATTTGTCTTCAAACACAATTTCCGCTAAAGCGGAATCACGGCCTAGCTTCACGGGCCGCTCAAAAATCTGCACATCCTCACGCGGCGCACCACCCCCGCCGCTCTCTACAATTTCTAAGCAGGCCTTGCCCAGCGCCTTGGGGCCGCGCAAATGGGGTAACTGCATCTTGGGCAGAGTTTTGTGGCGCTTGGGAGGCAGAGGGGTTTTCACAGGGATTGTGTCCCCAATATCCCGCGGCTTGGGCGGAATGGTGCTGGCGCCTGTGCGGGCCTTCTGGCGGATGGGACGCGTGGGCGAGGTAAGTTCCGGCGGCAGGCTGTATGTAGGCCGCATGCGCCACCACCAAAACGCGCCGCCGCCAATCAGCACGGCGGCCACAAGCAGGGCGCTGCCAATAATCAGCGCCATGGGCGCTTCGGGCGAGGTGGGCGCGGCGGTGGTGGAAGCGGTGACGGCTAACGCCGGCGCGTTCACAAACACCTCTACAGGCTGAGTTTCAGCCGTCAGGCCCAATTCATCCGTCACACGCGCTTGCACGGTGTACGTTAAGCTTTCAGTGTAATTGCCCAGCGGCCAGATTAATTCGGTCAGCGTGCTGGTTTGTTGAATATCCACGGGCTGGCCGTTCACCAGCAGTTGCGCTTCGCGCACGTTGCGCGGGTGGCCGTCTGGAAACGTGATTTGTACCGGCAGAGAAAAATTCGCCAGTGTACCTACATCTAGTATGGCGGGTAAGGTGGGCAGAGTGATGAGGGGCGGCTCCACGCGCAATGGAAAGTTGAAGGCCGCTGTGCTTAGGCTAGAGCCATCTGGCAATTGCACGCGTACGTTCAGCGCATGTTGGCCGGTTTCCACCAAGGCGGAGCGGTAGGTGAGTTGATATTGCTGGCGTTGGCCGAGGATGACATTGAAAATAGGGCTGAGGGAATTGGCGTTCTCTAAACTCACGCTTTGGCCGCCCGTTTCTGCCGCCAGTTTGCGGAGGTTGGCCGTGCCCGGCAGTTCCAGCCCCTCCGCTGAGCCAACATAGACCGTATGAATTTGAATCTGCGCCAATTGAGCGCGGGCCACTAAATCTTCCAATGGCACATTCGCCTCTAAGCCGTTGGCGGCCACCACTAGCACGCGCCGCATGCCCGGGCGCGGCGTGGCATCGCCCGCAAAATTCAGGCCAATGCTTAGTAAATCCGCTTGGCTGGCGCTGCCTTCAAAGGTGGAGTCATAGCGGGCCAGCGCGTCTAGCACCGGTTGAGCGGAGCGCGTGTGGGCAATGAGCGTGGCCTCCGGCGCAATCACGGTTACGTCATCGCCGTCCGTCATGGTTTGCGTAAATTGGTTAATGGCTTCTTTGAGGAAATCCAGCCGCGTTACACCAGCGGCGTTGCGTGGCTTGAAGGCCGCGTCGCTATCCAGCACAAATACCACTTGCGCGCCCAAATCCGCCTCCATCACAGAAAGCTGAGTTGCGGGCGCGGAATTTTCAATAAGCGTGAAGGCGGCGGCGCTGAGGCCGGGGATGTGCTGGCCGGCGGAGTCTGTTACGGAAACATAAGCCCGAATTTCGGGGAAATTGTTGGTATCCACCGCGGTGAGGGCGGCGGCGGGCGGCGTGGTTTGGGCGTAAACCCGGGCACTGCCGAACACTAAACTGATAAGGAGCAAAAACCAAACCCAGCGTCTCATGCCCCAAATTCTAGCACTGGCAGGTTAGGCGTGGGTGAACCTTGGTTGGAAATGGTTAATAAAATAAAGCCCTTCGCCGGGTTGGGGGTCAGCGAAGGGCTTTTACGATTATGGATTAGTGGTTACAAGTTATTGGCTCGCAGGCGCAGGCGGCGGTGGCGGGGCCGTTACCTTGCCGTAAATCAGCGTCCACGCGGACATGGCCCACGTTTCAAAAATACCCTGAAGCACCCACAGAATAGGCACGTAAGCGGCACAGCATAACAGCGCAAAAATCAAGCCGCCGCCCACAGCGGCTTCACTTTCACTGGCCACGCCCGCCGCTACGCCGATGAGGACGGGGATGACGGCAATAATCAGCGGCAATGAAACCACAAAGCTGAAAATCCAGCCCAGCACCACGATAATGGCGCCCATGATGAGCAGTGAGAGGAAGTTATTGCGAAGCACTTCCCAGCCACGCCGCAAGGCATCTAAACCCGAGCGGTCTTCAATTACGGCGGCCAACGTGCCCATGTGGTTGAGGATGTTGGCGGCAAAGCCGGCTAGGCCCAGAATGCAGATGAGGGGGATGAAACACAATAAACCGGTGAGAAACCCACCCGCCATTAACATTTCCAGCTCACGCGCGCCGCCCGAGGCGATGGCCCCGAACACCAACACCACAACGACGACGGCGATGATGAGGCCGATGATGAGGAAGGGCAAACCGGTGAACAACCACAACCCAAAGAGCCGCCCCAAGTTGCGGGTGCCGGCGCTCCAGCCCTCGGCGAAGGAAACTTGGCCGTTGGCCTCGGCCAGCCGCGCTCCACCAATGAGGCCGCCGCGCCCGATAAAGCCCAAGACGATGGCGATGAGGTTAATCAACAAAATGAGACAGATGAGGCCAATACCCAAGCCTACGGCTATCGGGGCAATTTGTTCTATCATGCGTTCAAAGCCCGGCGGCAAATTTGGGCTGGAGCCGCTGGAACTGCTGGGGAAGTTGAAGTTACTGCCGCCACTACCACCGCCGCCCTGGCCGCTCAGGCAGGAAGCGAGGATACCCAGAATCCACAGGCCGCGGTTACGCCACGTAATCTGCCACGCCCGCGTCACAATGTCACCAAAATCAACCGAAATGTTCATGGAAAACTCCTTGAGCTTAAGCCAGAGAATGCCCAGCCTTCACAGTACATTACGCAGTGGCCCCGGCTTGGGTATCAGCCAATTGGGCGGCGGCCCGATATACCAGAGTGTACAGCGTGTTGGTGAACACGGCCACCAACAACAAAAGCCCCAAACCAACCGGGCTAAGCACACAACAGCAAGCCAACGTTAGTGGAATGCCTAAATCTGGGTTGATGACCACAATGGGCAGAACAAAGAAGATGGGGAGCGTGAGCGCCGCCAAGGCCACGGCGGGCAAAGCTGAACAGGCCACAATTAGCAGAAACGCCCACCATCCTTTCCGGAACACGGCCCACGCGCGGCGCGGCGCTTGGCGCGTTTGCACATCCTCCACTGCCAGCGCCAGCACCATGAGGAAAACGCCCAAGCTGACTAAGGAGAGAATCGTGGAAAACGTTAGCTCGCCCGCCTGAACGGCCACCCGCATGGCCGCCCCAAACCGCTCTCCCAAGAAAACGCGCGCGAGGGTGGGCAGAAGCGAGAGCGCCGAGATGATGGTTCCCGCCACAAAACTTAATGCGATGAGGCGGCGGGTGCGGGCTGGGCCTAACGCTAAACACTCACGAAAGGAAACGGGCGTACCGCGCTCGGCGGCGAGGGCCACACCGCGCATGGTGGCCGCTTGTAAAAAGTACGTCACCAACGTTGTAAGCACCAACACTGCCACTGCCGCCAGCCACACCAGCGCCCATTGCCACCACGGCCACGCGCGCAGGCTCTCTAAAAATTCCAGCGGCAGGCCGGGGGTGGGCGGCAAACTTAGCAGGGCAGAAACCGCCCCTAGCCCGCCCGCCAACAACGCCGAAGGCAAAAGCGCCACAAACGTGAGCAGGCTGAGAAGCCACAAAGCCCAGTTAGTGCGCGTGATATACCAAGCATTTTGGAGGAGGCTCTGTAAATTCATAGGGCTAAGTTTTTAATACACAAGGCGCAATTCACAATGCTCAAGTGTGCCTTGGTAGTTGTGAATTGGGCCTTGTTCATTCCCACTCAATCGTGGCAGGCGGCTTGCTGGAAATATCGTACACCACACGGTTGATGCCCTGAACTTCGTTGACGATGCGGGATGAAATCTTCGCCAGCAAATCGTAAGGCAACCGCGCCCAATCCGCCGTCATAAAGTCATCGGTGGTCACGGCGCGCAGGGCGCAGGCTTCTTGGTAGGTGCGGCCATCGCCCATCACGCCCACGGAGCGCACGGGCAAAAGCACAGCAAAGGCCTGCGCCGTTGCGCCTTTGAGCAAACCCGCCGCGCCTAGTTCATCCGTCACAATTTTATCGGCGGCGCGCAGGCGCTCCAGCCGCTCCCAGGTGATATTCCCCAAACAACGCACCGCCAGCCCGGGGCCGGGGAATGGTTGCCGCCAAATCATGTGCTCCGGCAAACCCAGCTCAATGCCCACCGCGCGTACTTCATCCTTAAACATGTAACGCAGTGGCTCCACCAACTGAAAATTCATATCCGCCGGTAGGCCGCCTACGTTGTGGTGTGTTTTGATTTTGGCCGCCACGTTGCGCTCCGGCCCACTGCTTTCCACCACATCCGGGTAAATGGTGCCCTGCATGAGAAAGCCGGCGGACTCCCCTCTCCCGCTGGGAGAGGGGCCGGGGGTGAGGGCGCGCGCTTCCCGTTCAAAAATGCGGATAAATTTCTCGCCGATGATTTTGCGTTTTTGCTCTGGATCCGTTACGCCTTCCAACGCAGAGAGAAAATCCTCAGTGGCGTTTACGGCCACCAATTTGGCATGCAGGTGATTCCGAAAGGTATTGACCACGCTCTCGGCCTCTCCGGCTCGCAACATGCCCGTATCCACAAAAATACAGGTGAGTTGCTCTCCCACAGCGCGGTGCACCAGCGCGGCGGCCACTGTGCTATCCACGCCGCCGCTCACGCCCGCAATCACCGGCGCCTTGCCTACCTGCGCGCGGATTTTGGCCACCGTTTCTTCCACTATAGAGCTGGGCGTCCAGGTGGCGCGTACTTCAGCCGCATTCAAAAAGTTTTGCAAGATGGCGCGGCCATATACGGTGTGGTTCACTTCCGGGTGAAACTGAATGGCGAACCAGCGGCGTTCAAGATTTTCCATGGCCGCAATGGGGCAATTATCAGAAGTAGCCACCACGCGGAAGCCGGGCGGTGCGGCCTCCAATTTGTCTCCGTGGCTGGCCCAAATTTGAGAAGTTTCTGGGAGGTTATGGAGGAGGGGTGATTGGGGGTTAGTAATCTGTAATTGAGCCCGGCCATACTCCCGCGCGGCGGAGGCTTGCACATGGCCGCCCAAGTTTTGCGCCAGCAATTGCATCCCATAGCACACGCCCAGCACGGGCAGGCCGGAGTCCAACACATATTCAGGCAGTTGCGGTGCGCCCACATCATATACAGAGTTTGGCCCGCCGGAGAGGATGATGGCTTTCGGATTAAGCGCCATCACTTTTTCACGCGGCGCATGGTGCGGGTAAATCTCGCAATACACGCGGGCTTCGCGCACGCGGCGGGCAATCAACTGCGTAAACTGTGAGCCGAAATCGAGGATGGCAATGGAGTCCATAAAAGAGAATTGGAAAATTCGAAAGTAGAAAATAGAAAGTAGAATGGGATTACTTGCTACTCGCTACTTGCTATTTATATATTGGCTCTTAAAAATTAAAGGCGATTTTGCGCGCCATATCGCGCGACCACCAGTAGCCGTTGTGAGCGCTGAGAGGCGTATCGCCTACATCCACAAAATAATCTTCCACCAGCTTGCCCGCGCCGCTGGCATACATGAAGCTGAGCGGATACGAGAAAAAGTCATCTTTATCCATGAAATTTAGCCAGCGTGGGCCGGGTAAATTTTCATCGGGCGTCAGGCCAATATCCACCGGGTTGAGGAGTTGGCCCTCCAAAAAACGGGTTATCATGCCGTTGGAGCGCAGGGCCAGCGGCGTAATTGGTGAGCCAAAGGTGTACAGACGCCGGATGCGGATTTTGCCGCGCTGAACCATATCCCGCAGAAGCAAAGTATTGCTCACGGTTAAGTCACCGCCCTTCGCTTGGTAAGCAATTTCAGAGCGGTGCAAATGATAGAGCCAATCATGGGCAATCACTGTGCCGCCGCTGTGCGCAAAAATCGTCAGTGAGCAGTTTCGCCGTTCTTGCGCCATCATCCGCAAGATCTCATTGGCCAAGTGTTTGAAGACGCGGCCCCGCACTGTGCGCTCCCCATCATCCGAGACGTAGTAAAACATATCGGCGATGCCATAGAACAGAAACTCGCGCGCCCAGCGCCGCGCAAAACTCAACGGGTTAAACGTCCAATCGGTGCCGCGCAAGTTTTTCTCTTGCGCCGTCACACGCTCTGTCAGCCAGCGCTCGGCGTCCGCCAGTTTTTCATCCGCGCTGGTGGCCTGCCCGGTGGCCCAGCCCCATTCCACTTTTACGGGCGGCGCTTTGAACACCGGTTTGCTCAACGCCCGGAGTTCGGTTTGCACCAGCCCTAGCAACGTATCATACTCTACGTTGTGGCCCAGCGGGCTTACATCCGGCGTGATGCCGTGGATGAATACCGGGACTTCCAGCCATAGGGGCGGCTCTTCGCGGCTCATGGCTTATTCCGCAAACGTGATGGCGCCTTCCGCCATGCTGGTGATGGCCGCCAAAGATTCAATCGGCACTTGATATTGCTCCAGCAATTTGCGCCCTCCCTCAAAGGTTTTTTCAATCAATGTGCCAATGCCCACCAGTGAAGAACCGGCCACCTGCGTCAGCCGCACCAACCCCATGATGGTTTGGCCGGTGGCGAGGAAATCATCAACAATGAGGATGCGTTCGTTGTTGCCCAGATATTCCGGCGAGATGATGAGTTCTACTGTGCGCCCGCGGGTGTGGGAGGGGGCCAGAGTGAGGAAAACTTCATGCGGCATGGTGATGGGTTTGCTCTTGCGCGCATAGACCACCGGCAAGCCCAAATGTTTGCCTGTCATCAGGGCGGGCGCAATACCAGAGATTTCGGCGGTGAGGATTTTAGTGGCGCTGACGTTGGCAAAGCGCTCGGCCAGCGCCGCCCCGCAGGCATCCATCAGCATGGGGTCAACTTGATGGTTGATAAAGCCATCCACTTTGAGAATGCCGTTGCCGAGGTTTTTGCCGTCGCGCTTAATCCGGTCAATGAGAAGTTGCATAGTGTATTCCCAAAAATGAGTGTGGCGCGATTGTAGCCTGAAAATGCCTCATCCCCCAAAAAAATGTCAGACAGCGGTCAGTTGCGGCGCAGATGCCTCGGCTATAATCAGGCTACCTCAAGGACAACGACGGAGAACAAATGAATAGTAATGTATCCACCCCCACCCCAACAGCCTGGCATAACCAATCCATAGACGCTGTGGCGAGTCAGCTGAAGACTCACATCCAGCAAGGCCTGTCTCGTGATGAGGCCGCGCGGCGGTTGGCCGAGTATGGCCCGAACGAATTACAGGCTAGCAAGCGCATTTCACCTTGGGAAATCCTTATTGAGCAGTTCAAAAATGTCCTCGTCATCATCCTGCTCATCGCCGCCGTGTTGTCGGTCTTTCTAGGTGAGGGGCTGGTTGAGCCGATTGTTATCGGCATTATTGTGCTGTTTGCGGTTCTACTCGGCTTCATTCAGGAGTATCGAGCGGAACGCGCCATTGAGGCCTTGCGTCAAATGGCCGCTCCAACTGCCACCGTGCTACGCGACGGTCAGGAGTTGGAAGTGCCCGCGCGGGAGGTGATGCCGGGCGACCTTATCGTGTTGCGCGCCGGTGATAAAGTGCCCGCGGACGCGCGGCTGGTTGAGGCTATCAATCTTCAGATTGAAGAGGCGGCGCTGACGGGAGAGTCGGTGCCCGTGGAAAAAACGACGGCCCCCCTCGCAGGCGCTGACTTGGCGATTGGAGATCGTAAAAATATGGCCTATGCCGGCACGGCTGTCACCTATGGCCGGGGCCGCGCGCTGGTGGTCGGAACCGGCATGGCTACCGAGTTCGGCAAGATTGCGCAGTTGTTGCAGAGTGTGGAGAAAGGCAAAACGCCCTTACAGGAAAACCTGGATCGGGTGGGCGCCATGTTGGCTCGGGCGGCTTTTGTGGTGGTGGCCATTATCGTCGCCATCGGTCTTTTGCGCGGTCAGCCGTTGCTCGAGATGCTCCTGTTCGGCATCGCCATGGCTGTGGCCGTTGTGCCGGAGGCCCTGCCAGCGGTGGTCACCATTTCGCTCGCCATCGGCGTGCAACGGATGGTGAAGCGTAATGCGTTGGTGCGCCGTCTGCCGGCTGTGGAAACCCTCGGTAGCACTACCGTCATCTGTTCTGATAAAACCGGCACATTGACCAAGGACGAGATGACGGCGCGCCGCGTATATGTGGCCGGCCAGACATTAGATGTGTCCGGCGCAGGTTATGAGCCGCACGGCCAGTTCTCGCAGGCTGGGCAGGTTGTTGCGCCCTCCGGGCCACTTCAGGAACTTCTACGCGCCGCCGCCCTCGCCTCCGACGCCTATATCGTTCGCGGCGAGTCCGATCAGCGGTGGGATGTTAAAGGCGACCCGACCGAAGGCGCGCTGGTTGTGGCCGCCGCCAAAGCTGGCTTACAGAAACATGAACTGGAGGCGCAATTCCCGCGCGTTCATGAGATCCCGTTTACTTCCGAAACCAAGCGCATGACCACCCTGCATGAGACGTCCGCCGGCGTGGTCGCCTATTCCAAGGGCGCGCCGGAGATCATCCTTGAAACATGCACACATTACCGGACGGCGAACGGCGATGCGCTCTTGGGAGCAACAGAGAAGCAACAAATCATTGAAGTTGCTCAGCAGATGGCCAGTGAGGCGTTGCGGGTGCTGGCCGTTGCCGCTAAAGCCAACGCCACACTTGAAAACGCCGAACAGGGTATGACGCTCCTCGGCCTGATAGGGATGATTGACCCGCCCCGCCCAGAGGCCAAAGCGGCGGTTCAAACCTGCGAGCGGGCGGGCGTCAAAGTTGTGATGATTACGGGTGATCATCCCCTCACCGCGCGCGCGGTGGCCGGTGAATTGGGCCTGCTCAAGACCGGTCGCATCATCACCGGCGCTGAACTTGAGTCCATCAGCGACGCCGACTTTGAGCGCGAAGTAGAGAACATCGAAGTCTATGCCCGCGTATCGCCGGCGCACAAGTTGCGCGTGGTGAGCGCCCTGCAAAAGAACGACCATATCGTGGCAATGACCGGCGATGGAGTCAACGACGCGCCGGCGCTTAAGAAGGCCGATATTGGCATCGCCATGGGTATCACCGGCACCGATGTGACCAAGGAAGCGGCGGCCATGACGTTGACGGACGATAACTTTGCCTCCATCGTCGCGGCGGTGGAGGAAGGGCGCGGTATCTTCGGCAACGTCAAAAAGTATTTGATGTACCTGCTCTCGTCCAACATCGGCGAGATCATCTTAATCACCGGCGCTTCAGTGCTGGGCTTGCCCATCCCTCTTGAGACGGTGCAGATTCTGTACATCAACCTCGCCACCGACGGCCTGCCGGCGCTGGCGCTTTCGGTTGACCCGCCGGAAAAAGATTTGATGAACCGCCCGCCGCGTAACCCGCGCACCGGCATTTTCACCCGCCCCGTTATCAGCCTGATGTTGGTGGGCGGGATATGGTTGGCCCTCTCTAATCTCGGCTTGTTTGTCTGGGCGCTTAACACTGGCCGAGGTATCGAGGAAGCGCGGACGATGCTATTTGTCTCGGTGGTATTGTTCGAGTTTTTCAAAGCTTTCAGTTTCCGCTCCGATCGGAACTCGACCTTTGTTCAGCCCTTTGCCAATAAGTGGCTTAACCTGGCGATTATCTGGGAAATAGTGTTACTCATCTTGATCGTCTATCTGCCCTTCATGCATACGGCGTTTGGCACTTACAGCCTGACGTTGGAGGATTGGCTGATTGTTATTGCGTTGGCCGTCACCGTTACCCCGGTTATGGAATTGGCTAAGTGGATGGTGCGCCGAGGCTGGTTTGGCAAAGTAGAATAATTGGCAGTGACTGTTGGGTTGGCCGTCATCCCATCGCGGTTATGGCCGCGGCAATAATCAAATGATGAGTGCGGTGAAGCACTATTTGGTTTTGTAGAGACGCTTCAGCGCTGATGGTGTTGATTAATAGTTAGCCCTTCGCTAGCGGTGCGAAGCCGTCAGCGAAGGGCTTTCGATTTGAAAGTACCGTTCATCACTCTATAGTAAACTCACCCGTTATGAACATCCGTACCATCACTTATTTTTGTGAGACCGGCTTTCCAATTAAAACTGAGGAACTGAGCGCCGCTGGGCAGGCGTTGGCTGAACTCAAAATTGCTTTCACCGAGGCGGGCTACAGCGTGCAAACCACGCGGTTGGCCGGGCCGCCGTTTGCAACTCCGTTGGCTGGGCAAGCTGAGAAGGTTGTGAGCTATGCCCAAGCGCTGGAGGATGCTGCCTTCATCAATGATATTGATTACGCCACGCTCGGCCCCGCGCGGCCCGAAGATGCGCCGGAGTTTTTCCGCGCCATTCCAGAAGCGATTGCGGCCACACAAAATATCTTTGCCTCGGCCATCATCGCTTCACCTACCAGTGGCCTCAACGTGGCCGCCGCGCGCCTCGCCGCTGAAATTATTCAACGCTGTGGGGCCACCACGCCGGATGGCTTTGGCAACCTGCGCTTCGCCGCGCTGGCTAACGTTCCGCCGGGCGTGCCCTTTCTGCCAGCCGCCTATCATTCCGGCGGAGCGCCCGCTGTGGCTTTGGGCATTGAATCCGCCGATTTGGCGGTGCGGGCTTGTAATGAAGCCAGCGCTTTAGAAGAAGCGCGAGCGCAGATGGTGAGTGAAACCGAAGCGCACGCCGCGCGGCTCACGGAGATAATGAAGAAAACGTGCGGGCGGCGCGGCCTAAATTTCCTCGGCTTAGATTTTGCCTACGCCGTTTACCCGGATGAGGCGCGTTCTTTGGGCGTGGCGCTGGAGCGGCTGACGGGTGGTAAAGTGGGTGAGCATGGCACGCTGGCCGCCGCCGCCTTCCTCACCGAGGCGCTAGACCGCGCGCAGTTCAAGCGTGTGGGCTTCAACGGCCTGTTCCTGCCCGTGTTTGAAGACGCAGTGCTAGCCCAGCGCGCCGCTGAAGGCACGTTTACGGTGAATGATTTGCTGTTGTACTCCGCAGTGTGCGGCACGGGCTTGGATACTATCCCTGTGCCCGGTGATGTTTCTGTGGAAGCGCTGACGGCTGTTTTGCTGGATGTGGCCGCCTTGGCTGTGCGGCTGAACAAACCACTCACCGCCCGCCTCATGCCCATTCCCAGCAAGCAAGCTGGAGATGAGGTGAAGTTTGATTTTGAGTTCTTCGCCCCCAGCCGTGTTCTGCCGCTTAAGTCCAGCGGCCTCGGCGGCCTGCTTGGTGGCGCAACGGCGTTTGAACTGCTGGCGCGGGGGTAAGAGAACTTGCAACATGGATGAACACGGAATAAAGAGAAAAACAAGGAACTCTCCGTATTTCACATTGCAGTTAAAGCCCAAAAGCAGTAAATCAGTCCCACCACATTCTGTTTAGTTCAAGCGTACTATCAGCCCGCATCCCCGTTTTTGCTAGACTGCCTAAGTAAGTCGTTCACTTACCTCGCGCGTTTCTGCCGGAAGCACTATCTCCTGCCACGGTTATGCCCAACTCACCTACTCAGCCCAAAACTTCTGCCTTGGATGGTGTAAAGCTCTACCTCAGCCGCCAAGCCTCTAGTTTGGGCCGCTACATTTTGGAACAATTGCTCTATACCAGCGTGGGTTGGGTTCCAACCATCATCGGCATTGGGTTGCGCGGCTTCCTCTACCGCCTGATTTTGAAGATGGATGGGCTGGCCGCTATTGAGAACAATGTACGCCTGCGTTATGCGGATCACATCAAGTTGGGCAACGGCGTGTATCTTGATCAGGGCACATATCTGCACGCCATGCCCGGCGGCATTACCATTGGCGATGACACCCTTGTGATGCACGGCGCGATTTTGCATGTGTATAACTTTCGCGGCCTGCCGCAAGCCGGCATCACCATCGGCGCAAAAAGTTTGATAGGTGAGCACACAGTTATTCGCGGGCAGGGCGGCGTGACGATCGGTGACCGCGTTTACACCTCGCCGTTCACGCAAATCATCGCCGTTAATCATGTGTTTGATGACCCGACGCGCCCATTCATTGAGCAAGGCATTACGGCGGAAGGCATTGTGATTGAAGATGATGTGTGGTTGGGCGCGAGCGCGGTGATTACGGACGGCGTGCGCGTGGGCAAAGGCGCTGTAGTGGCCGCCGGGGCGGTGGTGACGAAAGATGTGCCGCCCTATACCGTTGTGGGCGGCGTGCCCGCCAAACCCATCAAAACAATAGAAGCCAACGGTCAAGTTCGAACCGACCGAAAGGTTTATTTTGAACACTCCAGTGTTCCGCAACAATAATAATTGAAAGCTCTATTCTGAAAGGGAAAGCCATGAAGTCATTATCCATTGTCATTCCAGCCTACAACGAAGAAGGCGGCATTGAAGCCATTGCCCGGCGGGTGCTGAGCGTAAAAGACGCGCTTGCGCAGGTGAACGTTGACCTAACCGAGTTGTTAGTGGTGGATGACGGTTCCAAAGATCGCACTGCCGAGATTGCGCGCGCTATTCCCGGCGTCACGCTCATCCAGCACAAGAAAAATAGGGGTTATGGCGGCGCGCTCAAAACCGGCTTCAGCGCCGCTAAGGGCGATCTGATTGGCTTCTTGGATGCGGATGGCACCTACCCGCCGGAGCACTTCCCGCAACTGTGTGTAAAAGCCATGAACGGCACCGATTTGGTGATTGGCTCTCGTATGGCGGGCGAGAAGAGCGAGATGCCGCCCACCCGCCGCTTGGGCAATTTTCTCTTTGCCAACCTGCTCACCCTCATCAGCAATCAGCGCGTAACAGATAGCGCTAGCGGCATGCGCGTGTTCAAGCGTGAAGCGTTGGCGCAAATGTACCCTCTGCCCGATGGCCTCAACCTGACGCCAGTGATGAGCACCCGCGCTTTGCACGAAGGCATCCGTGTGGCCGAGGTGGCCATTCCATACAGCGAGCGCGTTGGGCGCTCCAAACTGAGTGTGGTGAAAGATGGCGTGCGTTTCCTGCAATCCATTGTATGGACGGCGCTTTCTTATAACCCGGTCAGTATCCTGGGCAAGATTGGCCTAGTGGGCATTGCATTGGCTGGCATAGCGGGCCTGTACCTGGTGGCGGCGCGCCTTTCGGGTGATACACAACTTGGCGTTTTGGAAGTTTCCGGCCTGTTTGCGGGAATGTTAGCGGGCGTCGTTGGCATCAGCATCTTTTCGCTTGGCGTCACCTTTAACTACTTGGTTACTTTGTTCTATAAGCAACCCGTGCGTCAAGGGCTGTTCGGGAAACCCATTTTCAAAACCCCACTGGATCGTCAGTTTGGTTGGATGGGTTTGACGGCGATTGTGGTGGGCTTAGCGGTAGCTATTGGGGCGCTGGCGCTTGGGATTGGCTCTGGCGAGATTGAGCGGCTGTGGCTGTACCTCATGGGCAGCGCCATGCTCACCGTGGTGGGGGTGCAATTACTCATCAATTGGATATTGGCCCGCGTATTGGAAGAATTAAGCCAGCGTGAAGTTTTAGCCAAGCAGGATATGGGAACTGAGTAATGTGGGTTTTGACCCGTTAGCGTGATAAAACAGATGAGCTTCGTAATTAAAGATGGCGCTTGGTTAGCCAAGCGATAGGAGATTTCTACAATGACTGACGATCTAAAACCCACAACTGGCGATAAAAGCTGGACAAATTTGGGCACCAAACGAATTGCCAACGTCAAGATGGCAGACTTCCCGAATGTGGATGATATTGTTCGCAAGGGTTTATTGGAAGCGCCGCGCACCAAAGAGATGGTGGATATTCTGCTGGTGAACCCGCCCACGCCGGATGGCGGACTGTGGATTCGGACACAACATCGGGTGGGCCGCCGCACGCGTGAGAACATGGTATGGCCACAAGTTTCTTTGGCGCAAATGGCCGCCATGCTTTCGCCGGTTTACACCTTCAAGATTATTGACGCCAACGCGGAACGGATGAACTGGACTGAGTTTGAAAAACTGTTAGATAAATACAAGCCCAAGTTTTACCTAACCCAATGCACGGCGCCCACCCTGCAAAATGATATGTATGGGTGCTTTTTAGCCAAGGCGCGCGGCGCGAAGACCATTGCCTTTGGCACACACGTCACCCCTATGCCGCGCGAAACCCTGCGCGCTTACCCGGCGCTGGATTTTGTATTAGTCGGCGAGCCGGACTTAACGATCCGCGATATTCTGGATCACTTTGAAAACAAATTTGACCAGCGCGACGCGCACATGACGCGAGTGTTTGCCGAGCATGACCCAACCTATCATCCTTCCCTTACCATTGATGGCCGGGTGGATTTGAGCGGTATCAAAGGCTTGGCGTGGCGCAACGGCGAAGAGATTGTGGTGAACGTCACACGCCCCTTCATCAAGAGCTTGGATGATTTGCCGATGCCATTGCATGAGCACCTGCCGTTGATGAAGTACCGTATGCCCCTCATCAACGGGCCGTTCACCTTTATCGTGACGAGCCGCGGTTGCACGGCGGGCTGTATTTACTGCATCAAACATGTGAGCTATCAATACAGCGTGCGCCTGCGTTCACCACGTTTGCTGGTGGACGAGATTAAGTATCTCAAGAGCCTCGGCGTCAAACACATTCATATGTACGCCGATTTGTTCACGGTGAGCCGTGAGCAAGTTATGGAGATGTGCCGACTGTTGATTGAAGAGAAAGTGGGCGTAACGTGGACGAGCAACAGCCGCGTGGATTATGTGGATGAGGAAATGCTCCTTCAAATGGGCAAGGCTGGTTGTACTCTCATCTCTTGGGGCATTGAAAGCGGCAGTGAGCAAGTGCTGAAGCATGCGCGCAAAGGCGCTTATCCTGATAAAGCCGAACGCGCCCTGCGCTGGGCCAAAGCGGCGGGCATTATGAACTGGGGCTACTTTATTATTGGTCTGCCCACCGAGACGGAGGAGACCATTCAGCAAACGATTAAGTTTGCCAAGAGCCTGCCGCTGGATATTGCGCTCTTCCATGTGGCCGCGCCGTACCCGGGCACCCCGTTCTTCTTTGAAGTGGTAAAGAACAACTGGTTCCGCAACGGCACGCGCTGGGAACAGGTGGATATGGATAAGGGCACGGTGCTGGATTATCCGGGCCTGCCCGCCGAGCGTTTGCTTTACTGGCAGAAGCGCGCCTTCCGCGAGTGGGCCTTCCGCCCCGGCCCCATTTTCACTTACCTAAAGATGTTACTCTCGGATGCGTCAACACTTAAGACTGCGCTCGATGTGGGTCTGCAACATCTGCGCTGGTCAACCAGCGATGCTTCTCACTAATTGAGTTTAGGCATTTCAATGACGAAAGTCGTTGAGGGCCGTTGGTTCGGGCTGGTGGAGCTAGTGTGCGCTGTAGGGAGCGTGGCGCTGGTAACCCTCCAGCCCGAACTTGTTGGTTGGCCTCTCCTCCTCTTACTTTTGCCGTGGGGCGTGCGCCTGTTCACAGGCCATGCGCCGCTCCGCTTTTCTGCGTTGGATATTTGGCTGGTGTTGTTCTTGCTCACCGCTAACCTTGGCGTGTGGGCGGCGTACGATACTGTTGCCGCCGTGCACAAGTTTTGGATGCTGATGGGCGCGGTGGCCGTGTATTACACCGTGGCCAACCAGCCCAAGCGCAATTTGCCCCTCATCTTTCATGGTTTGCTGGGTGTAGGTATGGCCCTTGTGGCCGGGCTGTTATTTACGGCTGATATGCAGTTCTATGACCACGATTTTGTGTGGCTAGACCAAGTGATGGCGGCGTGGACAGCGGCGCGGCCTACGTTGCCCGTTATCAAACTCAACCTGAATGTGTTTGGCGGCCTATTGGCGCTGATGACACCGCTGGGTTTGGGCGCTGGCCTGCTCGCCCACAGCCAAAAGAATCGCGTGGGCTTGATGTGGGCGGTGGGAGTGGGTTTTATTTGCCTCGTTGGCTTGGTGCTCACCAGCTCGCGCGCGGCGTGGTTTGCGCTGGCCGTGGGCCTTAGTTTGTGGGGCGCGCACTGGCTGGCGCAAAAGTTTGCGCCGCGCACTGGTCGCTCAGCCAAAGCGCTGTTTGCGGTTTCGGCCAGTGTGATTGTGCTCCTTGCTTTTGCCTTCATCACCTTCACCCTCCTCAACCGCGCGCCCGGCCTCAGTGATGGTAGCACACGCCTTACCTTGCTCCGCGATACGTTTGATTTGGTGGGCGATTACGCCATAACGGGCGGAGGCCTCACCAGCTTTGCCGGCCTCTTTTCACGCTACAGCCTCGTCATTCCCTATTTTGTGCTCAGTTATAGTTACAACTTCTTTTTAGATGTGGCGTTGGAGCAGGGCGTGTTTGGCCTTGTGGCGTTGCTGATGATTTACGGACTAAGTTTTTGGCGGCTGGCGCGCTCTACTGAAAATGACGGCTTGAACTTTTTGCGCCAAGCAGTGTGGGCAAGTTTAGCCGTGGTGTTCTTTCATAGTTTGCTGGATGACCCGTTGTACGCCGAGCGTGGCACGCCGTTATTATTCCTTCTACCCGCATTGAGCATTGCTTTAACCGCTCCTAGCCCAGCGGCAGGGGCGGTGCGTGTGCGCGTTTGGGGTTGGCTCAAGCCGCAATTGACCGGCCTCGCCCTCATCCTTTTGGCTGGCCTCGGCGTCTGGTTCTGGCAACCGTGGCGCGCAGAGTTGTACGCCAACGTGGGTGCCGTGGAAATGGCCCGCCATGAACTGCGCGGCTTCCCCGAAGCGCGCTGGGACGAGCGCCAAGATTTGAGCGATTTGAAGCTGGCCCGCCGCTATTTGAATTACGCGCTGGAATTAGACCCCAACAACCGCGCCGCCACTTACCGTTTAGGGCTGATTGCCATGCTTGAAGGCAACTTCGCCGAAGCCACGCCGCGTTTAGAAGCGGCCCTCACTGGGCGCAGTATCCCTCGCGGCCTCGCCAAAACCCTCGGCTATAGCCAAACATGGTTGGGCAATTACGAACGGGCGAGCGAATTGTTAGTGACTGTGCCTGAAGCCCGCTATGAAATGCAAGTGTACAGTTGGTGGTGGGGCACCCAAAACCGGCCCGATTTGGCCGAACGCGCCGCTGAAATGGAACGCCGTTTAGCCGCCCTCGGCGCTGAACTCAACAGTAACCCATTAATAACCACCGCGCCATAGTTTTCCTCGTATGTTTTCTCTGTTTTAAGCCCTTGGTTTAGTTTTGGTAGTCCGTAGGTCAGGTTGGCAGTCAATATCGTCAATGCTATCGTAAGCTTTCAGACAGGCTAGCTTTGGCCTGCGTTTGTTCAGATAGGAAACACCGTATGAATCCCATAAAAGTTGGCGTAATTGGCGTAGGGCGGATGGGGCAACGCCATTGCCGTGTATATGCCAATCTGCGCCGCGTACAACTAGCTGGCCTGAGCGATGCCAACGTCCAATTTGGCCGCACCATCGCCGCCCAATATGATGTGCCGTTTTTTGAGAACTTAGATGATTTGTTGGCGAATGTGGATGCGGTAAGTTTGGTCACGCCCACGCCGCAACACTTTGAACTGGCCAAGCAATGCATTGAGCGCGGCGTACACGTATTGATTGAGAAGCCCATCACCGCCACGCTAGAGGAAGCGGAACAACTCACTCGGATTGCCGAAGCCAGTGGGCTAATTGTGCAGATTGGTCACATCGAGCGGTTCAATTCGGCGTACATGGAATTGAAAAACGCTTTAGACGGCAAGCAAATGCTGGCCTGCGAGTTCCACCGCCAAAGCCCCTCGGAGGGCAGTAACGTGGATGTGGACGTGGTGTTAGATTTAATGATCCACGATACCAACTTGGTGCTGGATTTGATGCGCGGCCAAATGCCGGATTGGATTGAAGCGCGTGGCCTAAGCGTGTTCAGCGGCACCATTGACCATGCCGTGGCGCAAGTGGGCTACAACACCGGGCAAATGTTCACGCTCACGGCCTCCCGCATCACCGAAGCCAAAGTGCGTTCTATCAATGTGGTAGCGCGGGAAGCTTTCTTGCAGTGCGATTTGCTCACCAAGAGTTTGGATTTGCATCGTCACATGACGGGCGAATACCTCAACCAAAACCATCGGGGCTTGAAATATCGTCAAGAGAGCGTCGTAGAGCGAATTCAGGTGCCTTTCTTTGAGCCGCTCTTCCTTGAACTGCAACACTTTGTAGATAGCGTGGCCGAAAACACTGCGCCTCTGGTTACGGCGCGTGATGGTTACCTCGCTTTACAATTGGTGGAAGAAATTCGCCAGCGCGTGCTAGAGCAGATGGCCTACATTGAAAAACCGGCCCAGCCCATTCTGGCGCGGGCGATCATGAACTAACCAAAGGAGTCTGTGCATGAGTTTATCTATCGTTATCCCGTGTTACAACGAAGCGGATAACATTCCCAAGCTTACTACTGAGTTTTTGCCGGTAGCCCGCAAGCTGGCCGCGCAAACCTCGGTGGAAGTGATTTTTGTAGATGATGGAAGCCGTGATGAAACGTGGTCAGCCCTCAACGCGGCCTTCGGCAAATTCGCTGAGCCGAACCTGACGTTCCGCATTGAGAAGCATGCCGTGAATCAAGGTTTAGGCGCGGCGGTGCGCACCGGCCTCGCCGCCTCGCAGGGCGATGTGGTGGTGACCACTGATTCGGATGGCACCTACATCTTTGAAAACATCCCGCAGTTATTAGCCCGGCTCACGCCGGATGTAGATATTGTGACGGCTTCGCCCTATCACCCGCAGGGCGGCGTGGAGAATGTGCCGGCCTATCGGCTGTTCTTCAGCCAAGGCTCTTCCATGCTGTATCGCATTTTGGTGGATGCACGGGTGCACACCTACACGGCCCTGTTCCGCGCTTACCGCCGGAGCGTTATCACACACATCACTTTCCAATCTAATGGGTTCCTGTGCAATACCGAGTTGATGGTGAAGGCCATGTTGGCCGGCTTCAAAGTAGCGGAATTCCCGGCTGTGTTGCGTTCCCGTCAATTTGGGCAGAGCAAGGCCAAAATTATCCGCACCATTAAAGAGCATCTCAAGTTTCAGTGGCGCATCGTGCTTCATCACCTGCGCCTGGCGCCGCTTACCAATGCCGGTATGCTCAAACAGAACATCCAATGGACAAGCTAACTCTTCTTCAAAAACGTATGTTACATCCAGCCGTTCCTTATATTTTGGTAAGCGTGATAGCCGGGGCCGTCGGCCAAATTCTGCTAAAAAAAGGCATGACCGATATGGGGGCGATTACGCTCTCGGCGGATCAAATTTTCAATACGCTGTGGCGCATTGCCACCAACCCGTATGTGGTGATTGGGCTGTTTATTTATGTGTGCGGCACGGTGTTCTGGCTGGCCGCCCTCTCCCGCGCCGATTTGAGCTTTGCCTACCCCTTCACCGGCCTGAGCTATGCGGTGATGGTGATTGCCTCCTTCTTCCTCTTCGGGGACAACATTACCCTTCAACGGTTTGCGGGCATGGTGATTGTGTGGGTGGGAGTGTTTATCATCTCGCAAACTTAGCGCACTAAAGATTGCCCTATGAAAATTATCTCCATTGTGGGTGCGCGGCCTGAGTTCATTCAGGCCGCGCCTGTGAGTCGGGCGGTGCGCCAGCGGCACACCGAAATTTTGGTGCACACCGGCCAACACTATGATTACAAAATGTCCCAGACCTTCTTTGATGAACTGGGCATCCCCGCGCCGGATTACAACCTGGAGGTTGGCTCCGGCTCGCACGGCAAGCAAACGGCGGAGATGTTGGCGCGGATGGAGGAAGTGCTTCTAAAGGAAAAGCCGGATTTGGTGGTGGTGCGCGGGGATACCAATTCCACGCTGGCAGGCGCACTGGCCGCCGCTAAACTGAATTTACCCACCGCCCACATTGAAGCCGGTGAGCGCAGTTATGACCGCCGCATGCCGGAAGAAATTAACCGCTTGGTGGCGGATGTGTTGGCCAACCTTTACTTTTGCGCCAGCCAAACGGCGGTGAAACGTTTGGCGGCCGAGGGCATCACCCAGAATGTGCATTGGACGGGCGACGTGATGCTGGATGCCATGCTGTACAACCGCCCCATTGCCGAACGCAACTCCCGGATTTTGAACCAACTCAACCTCGCGCCCGGTAGTTACGCGCTCGTCACCATTCATCGCGCGGCTAATACTGATGACGCCCAACGTTTACGCAATTTAGTAACAGCCCTCAATCATGCACCCGAAACGGTCATATTCCCCGTTCACCCCCGCACACGGGTTGCCCTGGAGCGGGTGGGCGCAGAATTTAAGCCACATGTGCGCCTGGTTGAGCCGCAAGGCTACTTTGATATGGCGACGCTGGAAGCCAACGCCCGCCTCATCGCCACTGATTCTGGCGGCGTGCAACGCGAAGCGTACTTCTTGGGAAAACCCTGCTTGACGCTCCGTGATGAAACCGAATGGACGGAGACTGTGACCGCCGGCTGGAATGTGTTGACGGGCAATGAGCCGGAGAAGATTATCCAACTCTGGCGCAACTTTGCGCCGCCCGCCCATAAACCGGCTATTTTTGGCAACGGCACTGCCGGTGAACAAATTGCCAAAATTTTAGAAACGAGCCTTTCTTAATTAATATGGATGCCATGACTACTCCAAAACACGTTGCCATTTTAGGCGGCGGCATTATGGGTGTGACGCTGGGGTATTACCTTGCCCGCCAAAACGTCAAAGTTGAGATTTTTGAAGCCTCACCGGTGTTGGGCGGTTTAGCTGGCCCCCTCATCCTGCCGGATGGCGCCGAAGTAGACCGCTTTTATCACGCCATCCTCTCCAGCGATAGCAAATTGGCCGAGTTGTGCGCCGAGCTAGGTATTGCCGATCAACTGCGTTTCAACGAGACCAAAACCTCTTTCTATTACAAGAAAAAACTATACTCAATGAACAATATTATTGAGTTTTTAAGCTTTCCGCCGCTGGGCTGGATTGACCGCTTCCGCCTTGGGTTGACGGTGTTAGCCGCGCAACAGATTAAGGATTGGCAATCGCTGGAAAGCATCAGCGTGGAAAAATGGCTGGTGGATTGGGGCGGGCCAACCACCTTCAAGAACATCTGGCGACCCATGCTCAAAGCCAAGTTTGATGGCGGCTTTGAAAACACGCCGGCCACCTACATCTGGTCTCGCCTCGTGCGGATGAAATCCACCCGCGGCGGGGCCTCGCAAAAAGAGCGCGCGGGTTACCTCATCGGCGGCTATGCCACGTTGCTAAAGGCCATGGCGCAGAAAATTGAGCAAGCGGGCGGCATTTTCCACTTGCGCACCCCCGTACAAGAAGTGCTGATTGAAAACGGGCGGGCAATCGGCCTGAAAATTAACGGGGCTACGCGGCGGTTTGATGCTGTGGCCGCCACCATGCAAGCGCCCATATTCCAACGCCTCATCCCTAACGCCCCTGCGGACTATCATGCCTTTCTCAACCAGACTCAATATCTAGGCATTGTGTGCCCATTAATGGTGTTGGACCGCCCGCTCAGCGGCTATTGGACGGTGAACATCACTGATGAAGCCAGCCCCTTCACCGGCATTATTGAAACCACGAGTTATATTGACCCGCAACATGTGGGCGGCCACCATCTTGTATACTTACCCAAGTACACCCAACCCGGCTCCGAGTGGCAGAAGAAAAGCGATGACGAAATAAAAGAAATGTGGTTACAGAACTTGGAGGCCATGTTCCCTAACTTTAGGCGTGAACAGGTGCGCTACTTTCAAGTGCATCGCGAGAAATATGTGGAACCATTGCATGGGCTGAATGAATATCACCTCATTCCGGCCATTGAAACGCCGGTGAAAAATTTGTTCCTCGCCACCACCGCTCAAATTTACCCCGCGCTCACCAACGGCGAATCTGTGACGCGGCACGGCCAAGCAGTAGCCCAACAAATAGCGAAAGCTCTACCCTGAGTAACTGGGTACACGATGGATTATTTTTTCATCGCCTCCGGCAATTGGGGGCTAAAGCGCTCACGCCTAGCCCTCAACTTCAACTTTGCTCACCTAAATCGCTGGGCGATTTGTCTGCTCGGGTTCCTATTGCTAGCGCCGGCCCTACTCTGGCGTTTAGCTGAATACCCAACCGTTGGATTTGATGAAGGCTATCGTCTGAGTGCGGCTCGCACTTTAGCGGTGCGGGGCATTTACGGCACCACCACCACGCGCGGTGATTTGCCATTTGACCCCGGTTATAGCAGTGGGCCGGTGGAACTGTTGACCCATGCTGCGCTGTATCGGTTGTTCGGCCCTAGTATTTGGGCGCCGCGCTTATCCATTGCTCTCATCACGATGGTGTGTGTTGGGGTGGCGTGTTCTTTGCTGAGGCAGTTATCCGATGCTCGCACTGCTATCTTGGCTATCCTCACTGTATTGGCCGCACCCACCTTAGAAGGCACCAGTCTCATATTTTTAGGACGGCAAATTTTAGGTGAAGCTCCAGCGCTTCTATTCATCTTGTTGGGCTTTTGGCTGTTGCTTCGCGCTTGGGCGGGTCGGCAAGTGCCATCGGCCATTGGCGCTGGTTTAGCTTTTGGCCTTGCTATTACTTCCAAAGGTCAGTACGCCATCGTCCTCACGCCGGTGTTGATAATGATGGCGGCGGCGCTCGGTTGGCGGCGAGCGCAACCGTGGCGTGTGGCATTGGCCACGCCTATAACCATGCTCTGGTTTTATGTGACGTGGCAAAGCTTGAGCTATGCTCTAACGCCAGAAGCCGTGCGGGCGGAGAATCGCGTCATGCTTTTGGACGCCGTGCAAACTAATTTAATCACACCGCTTTTCGGGCGTGGTCTCACCACCTCGGCTTGGGTAATAGCAGTCATCATGTTCTTGAGTGCTATTTGGCCGCTAAGACGTTTTCTCCGCCGCTGGCGTCGCGCTCAACCGCGTCACTGGCTGGAAGTAACATTGGCGCTGTATGTTCTAGCAACGGCTGGGTGGTTTGTGTTTTTATCAATCGGCTGGCCGCGTTATGCGTTTGCTGGCTGGGTAATAGCCCTTCTGCTTGTTGGCCTTTGGGTGTATCCTGTTGTTCGTTGGCTCCAGATGCGCCTGCCTCAGTTCATGCGGCCAGCACTAAACCTAAACGTGTTAGCATCGTTTTTGGCGGTAGCTATTTTCCTCGCTCACTTACTGCCTATCGCTCAATTCAATCAATCACTTCAGTTGGAAAATACCGCTCACTATATTCAAACGCATATTCCTCGTGAGGCCGTAATTGAAACTTGGGAATGGGAGTTGGACGCCTTTACTGACCACTGGAATATTCATCACCCGCATCAACGCTATTTGTTCTTGGCTATTCGGCAGTTTATGCATGACCGGCGGCCTTTCGATTTGCAGTATGACGCGCTCCAAGCCAATCCCGCTTACTTAATTGTTGGCCCAATGGCCCGTTGGACGGGTATTTACTCCGCGCAACAACTCTCCAGTGAGTTTATTGAAATTGCCAGTTTTGAAGGCTACGTGATTTATCAGCGTCGCTAATGGCTGGCGGTTCCTTTTACAATGTCATCCCCTCAATCTTCATCATATGCCGATACCTTTCGGCATTATTGGCCGCTTCTATTAGGCGCTGTTCTGTTATTCCTTGCCTTCTATAACCTGAGTGAGTATCCCACCACCTGGTTTGATGAAGGCGCTCATCTCAAAGTGTCTAAAGCCCTGGCGCAGAAAGGCATTTACGCAGACTATGATGTGGATGGCGTTCGGCATTACGGCGCAACCTTAGGCGTTGGCCCAACGGTGCTACTGCCCATTGCCTTAAGCTTCAAGATTTTGGGTGTGGGTTTGTGGCAAGCGCGGTTGATTGTGGCCCTCTACCTCATTGGTAGCGCGGTCTTGTTCTTCCGGTTGGCGCGGCATTTTGGCGGCAACAGCTTGGCTGGTGTGGCGCTGGCGTTGGCCTTAGGCTCACCGGCGGTGGATTGGATTTTATTGGGGCGGCAGGTGCTGGGCGAAGTGCCGGCGCTATTCTTTGTAGTAGCGGCCCTCAGCCTGTGGTTGACTGCGTGGGAAAAAGCCGGCCCCGCTCGGCTGATAGTTGTTGGCGTATTGTTCGGTTTGGCCGCCATTACCAAATCACAGTTCTTCATCGCCGTTGCGCCGGCGGTGTTCTTGGGCTGGATACTTAACTTTATTTACTACCGCACTGCGCCACACCGCGTTTATTTACTGCCCGGCGTTGCGTTGGGCGTGGTTTATGCCGGCTGGCAGGCCGCCCTCATCCTGTTTCTTGGCCCGGGCACCCTTGTGGAAAACTACGCCACCTACCGAGAAGCCATTGCCAGCGCGGCCACCGTATTTTCACCGGAGCTGGTGCGCCGTGGCCTGGCGGAACTCTTAAGCCCCAGCGCTTACTTTGGCTGGTTGGCCCCAGCCTTCATCTACGGTTTAGTATTGAGCGCGCCCCGCACCCGCGCCGCCCAACAGTGGAGCGTACTATGGTTGATTGTAGCCATGAACTTAGTTTGGTATGTGGTGGCCTCTATTAGTTGGGTGCGGTACGCTTTTTTGGCGCTGGCGCTCATGGCGATATTTGTAGCGCAGTTATTTTATGATTTGACCAATGGTTTTCAGTTTGATCTTCGAGCAGGCTGGCAGGCTTTACGGCAAGGTACCTTATTGAACTTGAACGCGCTTCGTTTGGCGCTGGCCGCTTGGCTAGTAGTGATGGTGGCGCTCCCGGCCTTAAACGCCGTGCGGCCCGTTCTTCTTCCCCCATTCAATGCGCCGCAGGCCATCACCGAATATCTTAATCAACATGTGGCCGCCGATGCCGTGATTGAAACGTGGGAGCCGGAAATTGGCTTCTTAGCCGATCATCAATTTCACTTTCCACCACAATCGTTGTTGTATAAAGCCGTGCTCCATCAGTGGGCGGGTGGGCCTTCCTTAGAAGGGCAATATACCTATGTAGCCGAACAACAACCCGATTATGTGCTGGTGGGGCTGTTTGGCGCTTACACCCAGATTTATCCAGCCGCTCAACTACAAAACTATCACACTGAGATAGTCATTGGCCCTTACACCCTCCTTAAGCGGAGTACACCTTAAAACTCATCTACAAACTTGCCGTTTCGATAAGTTTTCAAGCCCAAAACGGTTCTATCGCGTAGGTTTAGAGATGGGTTTTTAGCTTTGATATTTAGTTTAGGTTGGCCAGTTTTTGCGCCGCTCGGCTTTTGTAAGCCGGGCGGTTTTGTTTTATCTACTTGAGGGAAATTCGGGAATACATAACTCAGAAATGGTAAAGAATTTATTGCCAACTAACTCATCTTTAACCTAACTAACCAGTGCTTGCAAGAGGTTATAAATTTAGCTCAACTTATCCGACTGACATCGTTTTCCCCACACATACGCTGAAAACGGTAACAAAACATTGTTTATCCCGCTTTGACGAAACCTCTAGAGTTTTTTACCGAGGGATTATTGTATGACTAGTTTTTCAACCATTAATCGAACCACACGGCGTTTATCTGAAGTTAGCCTAAATTATATATGGCGGCTGGGCCTTACCATTCCATTGTTGACGGCTCTACTAGCCCAACCGATGCAAACAGTGAGAGTGGCGGAAGCTGCTCCGCTTATTTCAGTTGGCCTTGGCTTACCTGCTACCACCTTTATTGGGAATAATGTTTCTTTCACTGTTACTTTTGATAATACCTCGCCCACTGATGTGGGTTACGGGCCTTTTATTGACTTAACGTTTCCGGTGACAGGCATGGATGGCGATGATGGCTTGACGTTTACCAGCGCAACCTACCTCGGCGCGTCAGTCACCAGCGTAGCGCAAACCTTTGGCCCCGCAAATACGGGCGGCTGTACGGGTGGTCTGGGGCCTGTCACACATCCCTACGTTCGCAACCCCGCTGGCGCTTATATCACCGTCTGTGGTGTTCCCGGTGACCAACTGGTGACGCTTCAACTTCCCTTTGGCTCTTTTGCGCCAGACCAACCTGCGGCCACCATCACCGTGAATGCCGCTATGAGCAACTTGGCGGATTTGGGTGCGCCGCTGACGGTGCGAGCACGTGGCGGCTATATGTTTGGGGCGGATGCGCTGGATAACTGGTGTTGTGATTTCCCGATTTTGAATCCCGCCTCCAACGATAGCCCCACTTGGCCAGCCGCCGCCACCACCCCCACTCTCATCACTTTAGCCAAAACCTACATTGGGCCAGAAGATGAAACGGCGACCGGCCCCAATTACCCGCGTGAGTATGTAGTAGATGTAGATTTACCCAACAGCCAAACCGTGAACAATTTGGTAATTACCGATGTGGTGCCTAACAACATGCAATTTGTGAGCTTGGTGAGCACGGCCCCAACGGCCACTTGCGTGACGCCCAGCACCACTACGCCGGGCGGCAATTTGCGCTGTACGTTTGCTTCCGTTACCGGCTCGGCCTCGGCAAGTGACGCCTCCATGCGGTTCCGCTTCTACATTCCGTTGACGGATACTACCGCTAGCCGCGTGATTAACGCCACCACCGGCGATGATGTGACCTCCCAAAACAATGCAGTGGCAGTGGGCGATTGGACGCCGCTTGATCCGCGCGATGTGGGCAGTGTTGGCAACGCTACCGCCGGTTCGGTGGGCGTACCGCCGGAACACACCCTCACCGATAAATCCATCGCCATCCAAAAAGGCGTCACCAATCTGACGGATAGCGCCAACACGCCGGGCGATATTTTGCAATACACCTTAGATTTCCAAATCTCGGATTTCTTTGCGTTCCAAAGCGTGGTCATCAGTGATACTCTCTCAGATGGGCAACGTTACAATACTGCTTTTGTGCCCACGCTTCAGGTAAATGGCAACACGTACACTCTCACCGCGCAGGCGATGGCGGCAAGCAACGTGGATATTAGTTGTAACTACACGGGCGCGGCCGTTGGCCCGGACTGCGACAGCCTTGACCCCGCGGCGAACAATGGGCGCACCACCATTCAGTTTTTTGTTTCCAATGAATTGATTACGCGCGGGCAAAATGGGCGGTTAATTGGCGGGTGTTTGCCCGTAGCGGGCACGGGCGGCCCAGCGCCGAATTGCACCACGTACAATGATGGGGCCACCACAGGCCGCGTAATTTTCCAAACCGTGATTCAAGACCAATTCAGCGATGATTTCCCTTCAGGCGATCAATCGGTTGACCACGGCGATGTGCTGAACAACAATGTCACCATCACTGGCGCCCTGCTTTCTGAGACCAACACCAGCAACCCCACCGGCCAGACGGAAGTGGATACCAGTGGGGCGAGCCTGGCGATTCAATTTGGCACACTCTCTAAAACAGTATATGCAGTGAACGGGGTGGTTTGCCCCGGCCAAGTGTGTACCAGTGTGCAGATAGCGCCGGATGAGACCCTCACTTACCGGTTGCAATATTCTCTGCCGACCAGTGACTTTGAAAAACTTAAACTGATTGATTACTTGCCTTTGCCGGTTTTGCGCGCCGCTGAAGTGCTGACCTTTACTGACCTGATTACTTCAACTCCGCCTGCCGCCGGTTTTGCCTCTTACGGCCCAACTGAAACATTCCGAAGCACCTTTGGCCCTAGTGTAGTGCCCACTATGACGCGGGATTTGGTTTCCAATGCGTTGACGTTTGACTTCGGAGATTTTGATGACCCGCTGAATCGGGACACAAATATTGATCTATTGTTCACTGTGACCGTGCAAGATGATCCGTTTGCGGATGGGCTGTTCCTCACCAATCAGGCGCGGGCCATGGAAGGCACCACAAACGCCGGCGACCAAAATTTAGACGCAATTGTGCAAATTACGCTGACTCAGCCCGTATTGACGACGAAAAAGGGCGTGGTGGCCACGAATAATCCAACGGCCGTTTATTCGCCCACCTTGAGCGCGCCTATCTTTAATGCGCCCGGCACCAGCGGCCCGCGCTGGTCAGGCGTGATTACCAACAGCGTTGTCACCAACATCGGCAGTAGTGATTTGTTGGGCGCGGATGCCGGCGATTTGTTGACGTTTGCGATTGTGATTGTGAACAGCGGTAGTAGCGCGAAGGGCGCTTTTGACTTGCGGTTGAGCGATTTACTTCAACCGGAATACCAAATTCCGGCGAGCGGGTTGAATTTGCGCGTTTCTTACGGCGACCCCGGCACACCGGTGACGCCGGCAGGAGGCCTATCTTTTGTGGGCCTGGGCACCACGCCGGGCAATAGCGGCCCGGATGGCATTTCCGGCAACGCCGATGACTTGTTTGGCGCGGGCATTGAATTGATAGACCCCAGCACCACGCAAGGCCTGAGCCAAAAAGCGGATGCCAATGGCCGGAACATCATCATCATCACTTACGATTTGCAGATCAGGCCCACGGCGCAACCCAACCAAGGCATCATCAATACCGTTACGCTTTCTAATTATGCCGGCTCTGAGGGCGGCCCAGACCACACGCCCACTGACCAGACGGATACCGCCTCGGTGACGATTGATGAGATGGGGGTCATCAAACAATTGGTGGGCACTGAAATTAACAACGCCAGTAATAGCAGTGCGCAAGTGGTGATCGGCGAACTGATCACCTACACCCTGACACTGACGGTGCCCGAAGGCGTGGCTTCCAATGTGACCGTGACTGATACGCTGGATAGCGGCTTGGCATTTGTAGATGTGGCGAGCGTGACCGTTTCTAGTGGCCTGACCGTCGCTACGCCGATTGGCACTGGCCCCAACCCGGCTAACGTCACCGTCACGAACTCCGGCCAGACCGTGTTTTTCTCGATGGGCACGATTACAAACACGGATACGAATAACGCCGTGACCGAGACGGTGCAGATTGCATACCGCGCGGTGACGTTGAATGTAGTCGGCAATCAAAGTGGTACCCAGCTTAACAATCTGGCCCAACTTAATTACGGCCTCACCACTACCACGTCATTTACCACGAGCACGCCCAACGTAACGGTGATTGAGCCGGATATTACGCTGGCGAAGGATGTAACGCCGGTGACGCTGGATGCAGGGGACGTAGCGACCTTCACGATTGCAATTACGGGAGGGCTAACGACGGACGCATTTGATGTAACGATTACGGATACCTTCCCGGTTACAGTGCTAACGCCGACTTTGGTAAGCGTGACGGACACGGCTGGGTTGGTAACGGCGGCCAACTTTAATCTGACCGGCAATGCTTTAACGACCGTTTTGCCGTTTGATATGCCGTTCAGCGCCACCCGCCGCATCACGCTCACGTTGAGTGGCACAGTGGCCGGGGTGGTTGCGCCCGGAGAGACAGTTACCAATACGGCCTTCCTTCGATGGACGAGTTTGGACGGCGCAATAACTGACCGCTCCATACACAATCCCGCTTCAGATGAGCGCACGGGCGCAGGCGGAATTGATGATTACGCCAAGAGTGATCCCGCCGTTCTCAATGTAAACCCGGTGACGAACGTCAAATCACTGGTGACGACTTCAGAAGCGCATACTTCCGATGCGGCCAGCCCGCCGCGGGTGGCGATTGGTGAAATCATCCGCTATCGATTGGTGATTACCATTCCTGAAAGTACGCTGACCAATTTACAGATTGATGATAATTTGCCGGGCGGTTTGTTGTTTTTGGATGACGGCACGGCCCGAGTGGCGATTGTGGCCGATACCGATTTCACTGCCTTCAACGTTGGGGCTTTGCCCATACCCGCCATTTCAACCGCGTGCCGGGTGACCAGCGCGCCCGCCAGCCCGCCCATCACTAACCTGCCATGTGCGTTGGCGGATGGCAACGTGGGCAGTAGCAACAGCACCAGCGCTGACCCGGACGCTTATGCCAGCGGCACTGACCCACAATTCAAACTGGGCACATTGGTGAACAACGATTCAGATGCAAACCCTGAGCAAGTGATTGTGGAATTTAATGCGTTGGTGTTGAACAGCACAGCAGGGAGCAATGACGCCGGCGATAACCGTGATAACAACTTTGGCGTCAATATCAATGACGTTCCAAATGGCGCCGTTTCTAATACCCTGCAGGTGCGTGTATCTGAACCGTTGTTAACGATGGATAAGCAAGTGACGCCCACCACCGGCGATGCCGGGGATGTGGTGACTTATACCGTGACTTATACCAACGCCAATGGCGCCAATAACACCACCGCTTTTGAAGCCCGCATTACGGATACTTTGCCGAGCGGCCTGCAACTCAACCTTGGCTCTATCACCTATACGCTGAGCAGTGGTTCTACGACTTTCACGAATAACTCCGCCGGAAATACGGTGGATGTGACGGCGGCGGCGTTGCCAGTGGGCGTGCGCGTAACGATGACGTACACGGCCAACTTGCTGACTAGTGTGGCCCCGGCGCAAATCATCACGAACACAGCATTTTTAGATTACACCAGTTTGCCGGTAACGGGCACGGTGGGCAACGCCACTGGCTCTAATACACCCGGCGGTAGCGGCGCTGATACGGGTGAGCGGGATGGGAGCGGCGTCAATCAAAATGACTACCGCGCCACTGACCCAGCCGCCGTAACGGTGAACACGGTGGCGGCCACTAAGACTTTGGTAACCACTTCCGAGAGCCACACCAGTGGCGCAAATGTAGCGATTGGTGAAATTGTGCGTTATCGGCTGGCGGTGCAAATTCCAGAAGGCACTGCTACGAACCTGCAATTGGTAGATGCGTTGCCCACCGGCTTGACGGTATTGAGTGATACCACGGCCAGCTTTGCTTTTGTCTCCAATGGGGCTGGAATTACGTCCAGCGTGGCGGCTCTGGATGCTTGCGCCGATGATACGGGAAATGCGGCTACGTTAGCCGGTCTGCCACAGGGGAGCGTGGATTGTGTGTTCCCAGCGACGCAAATAAGCGGCGGCCCGTTCACCACTGGCGTTGATCCCACTTTCAGTTTCGGTACGGTCACAAATCTGGATAGTGATGCTGACGCCGAGTTTGTGGTGTTGGAATTCAATGCGTTGGTGGATAACTCGGCGGCGGGAAGCAATGACGCGGGCGATGTACTGAACAATGCCTTTTCGGTGCGCGTCAATGGCTCTCCGTTGGCCACTTCGCCCAATGTAGCCGTGACAGTGGTTGAGCCTTCAATTACAAATGTAAACAAGACGGCCAGCCCAACGACGGGCGATGCCGGCGATACGATTACATATACCGTGACGTACAGCAACGCCTCTGGCGCAAGCAACACCACTGCCTTTGAGGTGCGTTTGGTGGATGTTCTGCCGGCTGGCCTACAGTTGAATCTGGCCTCTGTGAACGGCGCCTTGACGGGCGGGGCGACGGGCCTCACCAACGCTTCAGCGGGCAACACGGTGGATGTGACGTTGAGCAATGTGCCGGTGGGCGGCGGCCTAATTTTGGTTTATACGGCGGAAATTTTGCCAGCGGCAATGCCGGGCCAAATCATTACTAACACGGCCAGTATCACCTATACCAGCTTGCCCGGCTCCAACGGCTCCACCAGCAATCCCACTGGCTCTAGCACGCCGGGCGGCGGTGGCACAGATACGGGTGAGCGCGATGGCTCCGGCGGCCATAATGATTATGCTGACTCTGACCCGGCCAGTGTGACGATTACGGGTGATGCAATTAGCAAGGCGCTGGAAAGCACCTCCGCCGCGCACACCAGCGGCGCAAATGTAACGATTGGCGAAGTGCTGACGTACAGTCTCGCCATCACTTTGCCGGAAGGTTCTACGCCCACGCTAGTTGTGACGGATGTTCTGCCCAGCGGTTTGCAGTTCATTACTGGCACGGTGGATAACGCCGGTTTCAATGGCGCTTTGCCGACGCCCACCATCACTGGCGGTGCGGCCAACGGCGATGATGCGGTATTTACGTTTGGCGCCATTACGGTAGTGAATGACAACGTGCCCAGCAACAATACTTTCCGCATTTTGGTGCGCGTGCGCGTTTTAGATGTGGCCGGCAATGTGGGCCTCAACCCACCCGGCCAAACCGTTCTGCCTAATTCGGCGCAGATGCGGGCGGGTAGCGCGGGACAAGTCACCAGTAACATAGTCAATGTAACGGTGGTTGAGCCGCGGATGGTGATGACGAAAGATATTACGCCTGCCATCGCTTCGCCGAATGATGTGGTGACGGTAACATTGACGGTGACGAACACGGGCACCAGCGATGCCTTTGACGTCATCATTGAAGACCCCTTAGATGACTCAAGCTTTCTCAATATTGCCGAAGGCGTCACGCCCGCGGGCTTTATCTTTAGCAGTAACACCAGCGGCGCAACCACCACAGTGACTTACACGGGCGGCGATTTTGCCGTAGGGCAAGTGCGCACCTTTATCTTCACCGCTGAATTGGCGGGTAGCCTCCTCCATGGCACAACGCTCACGAACACGGCTACCGTAACGCAAGCCACCACCTTGCCCGGCCCGGATATAGGCGAACGGGATGAACCAGATGTGAGCGGCACGGATACGGTATTGGTGATGACGCCGGATTTAGCAATTACCAAGACAGATAACGTGACCAGCGTTACGCCCGGCCAAACCGTTACTTATACCCTAACCTACACGAATGTGGGGGTGGTGGGTGCAACCGGCGTGACGATTACGGAGACTGTTCCAGCCAATACCGTTTTCAATGCCAATGGTAGCTTGCCCACCGTATGGAGCTGTGCGGATGGTTCACCGGGCGGCACAGACTGTACCGTTTTGGTGGGCGATGTGACCGTCGGCGCGGGCGGTGTGGTGACCTTCAGTGTGACCATTAACAACCCCGTTACAGCGGGTGTGGCGAGCATTACCAACACGGCCAGCATCGCTGACGATGGCACTAAGGGTAACGACCCCACACCTAGCAACAACAGCACTAGCGATGTGGATACTTTGACGGCTACGCCCGATCTGCAGATTTCCAAGACGGATGGGCAAACCGTGGTGACGCCCGGCCAACTGCTGACGTATACACTGACGATTACGAATGTGGGCAATCAGGCGGCCACCGGCGTTTTGGTTACAGATACTTTGCCGGCAAACACAAGCTTTGTAAGCGCCAGTGATAGCGGCGCGCACTTAGCCGGTGTGGTAACTTGGCCCGCCTTTACGCTGGCAGGTGGCAATGCGAGCGTGAGCCGGACTGTTACGGTGCAGGTCAATAATCCACTGGCGGCGGGCGTAACCACTATCACCAACACTGCTGTGGTGGCCGATGATGGCGCCAACGGCGCTGACCCCACACCGGGCAACAATAACACCAGTGATGTGGATACCGTGAATGCCGCGCCCGATTTGGTGATTGTAAAAGATGATGGCGGCGCCAGCACTGCGCCGGGCGGCGTGGTGACGTACACACTGATTTATACCAATGTGGGCAACCAAAACGCCACGGGTGTGGTGATTACGGATGTGGTTCCGGCGAATACCAGCTTTACGGGCGCGGGTTGGACGTGTGTGCCTAACACCAGCGCGGGCAGTGAGTGTACTTTCAATGTGGGCAACCTAAACGCGGGCGCGAGCGGCGCGGCCAGCTTTGTGGTGATGGTGAACGCCAGCGTGCCAGCCGGTGTAACCCAAATCAATAACACGGCTTTCATCCGCGATGACGGCGCCAATGGGGCTGACCCCACGCCGAGCGATAACTCTGACCCCGATGATACGCCGTTGACGGCTCAACCGGATATGACGGTGGTGAAGACGGATGGTAACCTGACGGCCACGCCGGGCGGGTTGATTACATACACGCTCACTTACACGAACGTGGGCAATCAGGATGCAACGGGCGTTGCACTGACCGAAACGGTTCCAGCCAACACTACCTTTGTTGCGGCAGGGAGTACGGCCACATGGAGCTGTGCGGATGGTTCTGCGGCGGGCACGCCATGTGTGTTGAACGTGGGCGCCGTAAACGCCGGCGCCAGTGGTGTGGCCACTTTCATTGTACGAGTCAATGCCAACGTGCCAGCCGGTGTGGATACGATTACGAATACGGTGAGTGTGGGTGACGACGGCACGAACGGCAGTGATCCCACGCCGAGCAACAACACGGATGATGAGCCTTCGCCGCTGAACGCCGCGCCCAATTTGCAAATCGTCAAAGATGATGGCGGCTTAGTAGCTGGGCCGGGTGAACTAATCACCTACACGCTCACGTACACCAACATTGGCAATCAGGATGCTACAGGCGTGGTTATTACAGATACCGTGCCGGCCAACACTGCGCAGTTTACGGGCGCAGGTTGGAGTTGTGTGCCCAACACCAACGCGGGCAGTGTTTGCACGCTCGCAGTGGGCAACTTGGCGGTAGGCGCGAGTGGCTTCGTCACGTTCACCGTGCGCGTGGATAGCCCGCTCCCAGCCGGTGTGTTCAGCACTACCAATACGGCCTTCATTACAGATGATGGCACGAATGGGCCTGACCCTGACCCAAGCGATAACACGGATAGTGAAGTGACACCCACGCAGGCCACGCCGGATATGGTGATTGTGAAAACGGATGGCGGTGTGACAGCGACGACGGGCAGTTTTATTACCTACACGCTCACGTATACCAACGTTGGCTTGCGCGATGCCACGGGCGTGGTAGTAACAGAGACCGTTCCGGCCAACGCCACCTTTAGCGCGGCAGGGAGCCTGCCTACCGTGTGGAGTTGTGCGGATGGCTCTCCGGCGGGCACCATCTGTAACGTGAGCGTGGGCAATGTGGCCGTGAACGCGGGTGGCACGCTCACTTTCACGGTGCAGGTCAACGCTTCCCTGCCAGCGGGTGTAGATACCATCACCAACACCGCCAGTATTGCTGATGATGGCTCCGCTGGGCCTGACCCAACGCCCACGGATAACAGCGATGACGAGCCAACGCCAGTGAGCGCTCAGCCGGACTTGGTAATCCTGAAAGATGATGGTGGTGCAACGAGTTTGCCGGGCGGCGTGATTGTTTACACGCTGGTGTACAGCAATGTGGGCAATCAAAATGCCACTGGCGTAGTGATTACGGATGTGGTTCCAGCGAACACTACTTTCAATGCCGGTGCTAGCACAGGCGGCTGGACGTGTACGCCCAGCAACAATGCGGGTAGTGAGTGCGCCTTCACCATAGGTGCTCTGGCGGCGGGCGCAAGCGGCAGTGTCACGTTTGCAGTGACGGTAGACAACCCGCTAACGGCCGGTGTGACGCAAGTGAGCAACACCGCCTTCATCCGTGATGATGGCGCTAATGGCGCCGACCCCACACCGAACAATAACTCTGACCCCGATAACACGCCGTTAGCCAATATTGTGTTGGAGAAGAGCGTTTCAGTGAGCACAGCCGCCGAAGGGCAACCTATCACTTATACCCTGGTGATGACGAACATCGGTAGCGTGACGCTTGATCCAGTGGTGTTGACAGATACTTTGCCCAACGGCTTTAACTTCCTGACCGGCTCTGGCGCGCCGAGCGACCCGAACCTCATCAGTGGACAAACGCTAACGTGGAACGCGCTTGGCGCTCTTACGCCGGGTAATGCCCTCACGGTAACCTTTGCGGTGACAGCCACCCCGGCCTCCCTTGGCACATTTATCAATGTGGCGGATGTTTCTGGCCTTACGCCTGTGGGTGTGGTGACGGATACGGATGATGCGCCAGTGGTGATTGCTGATCCTAGTGTGGAAGTGGATAAACGGTTGGTGGCCGTGGATACGGATCTCGTGGCTCCAAATTTTGTGACCTTCACCATTCACATCACCAATACTGGGCCAAGTGTGATTGATGTTCTGCCATTGATTGACATCTACACACCCACCAACTTGTCCTTCGTCTCTGCCGTGCCTACACCGGATGATAATGTGGATGATGGCAACCTGACGTGGAGTGATTTGACGGTTAGTGGCGCAGGTGGTTTTGGCGTGAACTTAGCGCCCGGTCAGACGTTCGTCATCACCACCACGTTCCGCATTGTGCAAGACATCACCAGCACCACTAACACCGCCATCGTGCAAGGCGCCACGGATGTATTCAGCAACAATGCCAGTGATGTGAGTGACTCGGTTATCCTTAGCAACATCCCAACGGCAGTGAAGTTATTGTATTTCCGCGTGGGAAATGTGAGCGGGCAGGCAGTAACGTTGGAATGGGCAACGGGCAGTGAAGTGGATAACTTTGGCTTCTGGCTGTACCGCGCACCCACCAGTGACTTTGGTCAAGCCAGTGAGATTGCCTTTGTGCCCGCGGCTAGCAGCGGGGCGTCGGGCGCGATATACAGCTATGTGGATACCGCGCCCAGTAGCGGCACATGGTATTACTGGCTAGTGGATATAGACACACATGGAATAGAAACGCCGCATGGGCCAATTGCCACGGGCAGTGTGCCGACTGCGCCATTGCCATATCAGCTATTCTTGCCAGTGATTCAACGTTAGGAAAAGAATAGATTTTGATTGAAGAAAGGCCCGCCACTGTTTAGACTGACGGGCCTTTCTTGATTATTATGTAGCTTATGACCAGTGTCCCATATTCCATGTTATCCGGTTTCCACATAATGAGTAAGTTCTATTAGATTTGTTTTCAAGGGATCTGTCTTTGACCACTCGCACGTTCCGGTCGTTTAGTCTAATCTTACTAAGCGCAATGATTGTGGCCCTGAATCTTTGGCCGCGCGTTGAGTCAATTACCTCTGTTAGCGCTGATCCGCTACCCGCCCCTGTTTTGCTGGTGGTGAACTCCAGCTACAGCGCCAACCCCTTTGGCCGTTATCTAGGCGAGATTCTGCGCGCGGAAGGCCTGAACGCCTATGATGTGGTGGAACTCAGCGCGCTCACCGCTACAGACCT